>ERZ795050.69-NODE-69-length-142139-cov-10.403177_pt1 | contig 142139 bp, 120 predicted proteins | sample MGYA00375134_ERZ795050 | MGnify/ENA primary metagenome ERZ795050 (study PRJEB30179, sample SAMN05720221) | activated sludge metagenome | isolation source: Anaerobic digester | place: Japan | collected 2015-05-26 ... | reverse complement strand
GACCAACCCGCCGGGACTCTCATAATCTCTGTGCCTAATTTTGGGGGCAGGTCAGTCCACGTCGGTCCATCGGAGAGAGAGGATTTCCCCCTGCCTCGCCCCCGTGGTGATGGCCAAGGCGACGATCGGAAACAGGCGTTGATCCGGACTCCGTTTGCACGCGTCCATCAGAGCTCGCCGCTCCTCGACGGAAAGGAATCTGACTCGCCCCCTGGGTTCTCTACGTCGGGATACCCGCCGGCACGGGTTCTCGTCTGCCCATTCCCACTCCCGGACGGCGATCGAGAAGACGTGAGAGAGAGCCCCCAGGTATCGGTTGGTGGTTGCGCCAGACCGAATTCGTCGACCCGAGATACGCCCATTGGCTAGTTCGTCCCGGTGCTCAGACAGCACCGCCGGGGTGACCTCGGCTAGGAGCAGACCCCCGATCTTTCCTTTCCACCAGCCGAGGTGTCTTGCTTTCTCCTTTGCCGATCTGGGCCTCTGGGGGCTTACCTCAGCCAGGTAGCGATCAATGGCCTCCCCCAAAGTCCTCCTGCGCGACTCCTTGGGCCTTGCACAGCGACCCTCCCGAATCGCAGCCTCGACTCCTTGGGCCCACTGCTTTGCCTCGCTCCTGCGGGCGAAAGTCGCGCTTACAGGTTCCCCACCCCGGAGCCTCACCTGAGCCCGGTAACGTGTTCCCCTCTTCCCCTTACGTGTGCTGATCGTCGCCATGGCGGCCTCCAGAAGCGTGTTGCTGGGCTGGGAATGGCAATCAACGGACTCTCAAACCGTTGCCCCACCGATCGAAATAGTTGAAAACATGAGACTTAGATGGACAGACGGAGTGATTTGGTGCAAATCCGGAGCAAACGAGGCCCCAGAGAGCCCTAGAGAGCCCCAGCTCACCCCGCACAGGCAGGCCGATGCACCTATCGGATTTCTGATTTGTGAGGCTTTGTCGGTCTGCCCCAGGCCGGAGGTCCTGGGACAGCACCCCGGAAGCGCTCGGGGGCTGGTGTCTCCCGCGAGTCCATCCTGAGCTCACCAATCCCGGTCCGGGCAGTGCACCAGAAGTGCACCAAATCCACTCCCTGGACCCCGCCAGAGCCTCTGGCGGGAATCGGGACCCTTGATCTAAGTCATTGATAAAACTGGCGGAAGCGCATGGGAATCGAACCCACCCCCGACCCCGGGACCGGAGCCGGACAACGGTTTTGAAGACCGCGGGAGACACCAGCCCCCGAGCGCTTCCGGGGAGATCTTACGTCACCGGGAGAAGGCGGGGGCCGATCAGCCGAAGACGAGCGGGACGAGCAGCAGGACGCCGGCGGAGATGATCAGGCTGGCCGCGAGGTTGAGTAGGAAGCCGGCGCGGATCATCGTCGGGAGCGGGACGAGGCCGGAGCCGTAGACGATCGCGTTCGGCGGGGTGGCGACGGGGAGCATGAACGCCATGCTGCAGCCGAGCGCGCAGCCGAGGGCCGGTTCGAGCGGCGAGGCGCCGGCGGCCTGGGCGGCGGCGATGGCGAGCGGGACGAGCATCGTGGCGGCGGCGGTGTTCGAGGTCACCTCGGTGAAGAAGATCGCGAAGACGGTGAAGACCACCGTGAGCCCCACCGTCGTCGAGACCCCCGTGGCCGCCACGAGGCCGTGGCCCACCGCCTCGGAGAGCCCGGTGCGGAACATCGCCCCGCCGAGCGACAGGCCGCCGCCGAAGAGCAGCAGCGTCCCCCAGTCGATCCCCACCGCTTCCTCCCAGGAGAGCGCCCGGCGCTTCCCCTCCCCTCCCGCCGGGAGGATGAAGAGGAGCGCGGCGCCGAGCACCGCCACTGCCCCTTCCGGCAGCGCGCGGGTGAGCGAAGCCGCCACGGGGTGGTCGCTTCCGAGCAGGAGGCCGAGGATCCCCGGCGCGACCCAGCAGGTCACGGTGGCGAGAAAGGCGAAGGTGACGCTCCGCTCGCCCGGGCTCATCGGCCCGGACGCGGCGCCGTGCGGAGCCCGGCGGGCGACCGGCCCGCCCCGGCGGCGCAGGCGCAGCGCGAGGATGGCGAGCGTGGCGGCGAGCATCGCGAGGGTGAGCGGCAGGGCGAGGAGCATCCAGGAGACGAAACCGACGCGGATCCCGGCGAGCGACGCGATCTGGCCGATCGCCACCAGGTTCGGCGGCGAGCCGACCGGCGTCGCGATGCCGCCGATCGAGGCGCCGTAGGCGCAGGCGAGGAGGACCGCCCGGGCGAGCGGCGAGCCCTTCCCGCCGCCCGGAACCAAGCTGCCGACTACGCCGAGGGCGATCGGATAGAGCATCGCCGTGGTCGCCGAGTTCGAGAGCCACATCGAGAGCCCGGCCGAGAGCGCGGTGAAGGAGAGCACCACCCGGACGGGGGTGGCACTCGCCGCCGGCAGGGCGAGGACGGCGCCGGCTAGCCGCCGGTCGAGGCCGTGGACGCTCATCGCGCGGGCGAGGAGGAACGAACCGAGGAAGAGGAAGATGACCGGGTCGCCGAAGGGGGAAAACGCGTCACGCGCCGGTTCGACGCCGAGCACGACCGCGAGCGCCGGGCCGAAGACGGCCGTCGCCGGCAGCGGCACCGCCTCGGTGATCCACCAGACGAGCACCCAGGCGATCACCGCCGCGAGGCGAGCCGCCGGGGCACTCAGGCCCGGCGGCGGCAGCGCGAGGAGCAGGGTGAAGGCGAGCGGCCCGAGCCAGAGGCCGGTCCGGCGGCGCCAGCGGTCGAACCGCTCCTCCGCCGGGGAGAGGCTTCCTTCCTCGGAGGCGATGGCGGCGGCCGGCTTCACGCCCCCGGGCGCTTCGGATCGGTTCATCGCTGCCTCCTGCCGTCCGTTGCCCGCACCGGGGCTCAGGTCACCCGGGAGAGCTGCCGCTCGGAGCGGATGAGGCGGCTCCAGCTGCAGCCGGTGTGGTACCAGTGGAGGAAGAACGCCTCGCGCGCCGCCCGGTGCCACCAGCCGAAGCTGCCGCGGCGGGGCGGCGCGCCCGGCGCCGGCACCGGGCGCGCCGCGAGGCCGAGACCGCGGGCGACCGCCAAAGCGCGGGCGAGATGGAGCGGATCGGAGACCAGCAGCAGCCGGTTCTCGCCCCGTTCGCGCAGGCGGCGGCGCACGTGGAAGAGGTTCTCCAGCGTGTGCTGGCTCTCCTCCTCGACCTCCACGGCGGCGGGCGGGATCCCCGCGGCGAGGAGCCACTCCCGCCCCGCCGCGGCTTCGGAGCGGGTGGCGGTGCCGGTCAGCCCGCCGGCGACCCAGAGCCGCGGCGCCCAGCCGGCCCGCCAGAGGGCCGCCGCGTGGGCGAGCCGGGCGACGAAGACCCCGGTGAGGTCATCCCCCTCGAGCCGCCGGCCGAGCACCAGGATCCCGTCGGCGGGCACCGGCTCCTCCCCCGCCGCCAGCCGGAGCACCCGCCGCAGATATGGCAGGAGCGGCAGGCCGAGCCCGAGGAGGGTGCTCGCCGAGGCCAGCAGGAGCGAGGAGAGCCCACCGGGACCCAGCCGTTCGAAGAAGGTCGAACGGGGCGGGGCGGTGTAGGGGGTTTCGTTGACAGCCGGCGACACCGAACGGAGAGTATAGGCCCCGGGGCGGCGTGACGATCCGAGACGAGCCGCCCGGCAGCCCGATCCCGGAGATGCCCGATGCGTTCCCTCGTTCCGTTCCTCGCCCTCGCGCTGCTCGCGGCTGGCTGCGGCCGCGAACCGGCGGCGCCGCCACCCGCTGACGGCACCGCGCGCGGCCCGGCTCTCCTCTCGTTCGAGACGCCGGCTCCTCCGCCGGTCCGGAATCCGGGCCCGGCCGACGGCGGGGCGCTTCGCTTCACGCTCCCGGAGAGCTGGGTGAGCGTGCCCACCTCCTCGCCGGTCCGCCTCGCGCAGGCCCGGATCCCGGGCCCCGGCGGCGAGGCGAACCTCGTCGTCTACTGGTTCGGCGAGGGCGGCGGCGGCAGCGCCGAGGAGAGCCTCCAGCGGTGGCTCGGCGAGATCGATCCCGCGGCGGGGGCGGTGCCGATCCGGGAGCGGTTCGAGGCGAACAGCCTCGCGGTGAGCTGGGTGGACGCCACCGGCACCCTGCTGCCGAACCGGATGGGGACCGGCCCGGCCACCCCGCAGCCCGGCTCGCGCCTCCTCGGCGCGGTGATCGAAGGGCCCGGCGGCCCCTGGTTCGTCAAGGCCACGGGGCCGGAGGCGACCCTCGCGGCGGCGCGCGCCGACTTCCTCGCCCTGCTCGCCACGGCGCAGGCGGCTCCCCGGCCCTGACCCGCGGCCCGCCGGCGGCCGCGCCTTTCGGCTACGATCGGAGGAGTCGCCCGAAAGGAGAGCCGATGTCCCTCACCCGCCGTGACCTCGTCGTGCAGGGCGCCCTCGCCACCGGCGCCCTCCTCACCGCCAGCCGCCTCTTCGCGCAGCCGCCCGCTCCGGCTCCGGCCGCCACGCCTCCGGAGCTCGTCCCCGTCTGGGAGGAGCTGCGTGGCGGGGTCGGCACCTTCACCGCCTCGGGCGGCACGATCGGCTGGCTCGTCACCCCCGACGCGACCGTGGTGGTCGACACCCAGATGCCCGATCCGGCCCGCCTCTTCCTCGCCGGGCTGCGGGAGCGCACCGCGCGGAAGATCGATCTCGTGGTCAACACCCACCACCACTGGGATCACACCGGCGGCAACGGGGTGCTGCGGCCGGAGGCGATCTCGATCGTCGCCCACGCCAACGTCCCCGCCCTCCAGCGGCGCGCCGCCGAAAAGGGAGACCTGCCGCCGCAGACGTACGCCGACACCACCTTCACCGACGCCTGGCGGCGCGATCTCGGCGCCGAGGCCGTTTCGGCCCGCTACTTCGGACCGGCCCACACCGGCGGCGACATCGTGGTCCACTTCGAGAAGGCCGACGTCGTCCACATGGGCGATCTCGTCTTCAACCGCCTCTACCCGGTGATCGACCGCCCGGCCGGAGCGAGCATCCGCGGCTGGATCGAGGTGCTCGAGAAGGCGGCGGCGCACCACGGCACGTCGCCGCGCTACCTCTTCGGGCACGCCAGGCCGGGGCAGCCGGTCGCCGGTACGCACGCCGACCTGCTCTACCAGCGCGACTACTTCACGGCGCTGCTCGACTACGCCCGCAAGGGACTCGCCGCGGGGCGGAGCGTGGAGGAGATCGCCGCCGCCGAGACGCTCCCCGGCTTCCCCGATCACGCCGGCCGCGGCACGATGCTCTCGCTCGCCGCCAACCTGCGGCTCGCCTGCGAGGAGCTCGCGGGCGGCTGAAGAGCGGGGGACGGAGGCGACTCCGTCAGACGAAGGTGACCCGCTCCTCGTCGTCCTCCGGCTCGTCCTGGGCCTCCGGCCACCGCTCGCGCTGGAGGTCCTTGGGACCGGCGACGGCATGGCGCAGCCTGCCGCCGAGGACGTTGAGGAAATGGTCGCGGTGGAGGAACGGAAAGAGCGGCCGGCGCCGGACGCCGAGCTCGGTGCGCAGCTGCAGCAGCCCTTCGTGCCGGGGCGCGAGCGCCAGGCCCCGCTCGAGGGCGCGCACCGCCGCCGGCCGGCGGCCGTACATCAGGTAGACCGTGCCGAGGTTGTAGTAGTTGTCGGCCTGCCGGGGCTCCCGCTTCACCGCGTAGCGGCAGAGCTCGAGCCCCTCCTTCTTCCGCCCCTCGCAGCGCGCCATCGCCGCGCCGAAGAAGGAGTAGAAATGGCCCGGCAGCTTTCCCTTCTCCTCGACGGTGCGCATCAGCGCGGACAGCCGGTCGTACCCTTCGCGCCAGCGGCTGGCCCGGCACAGCTCGATCGCGCGCTGGATCTCTTCGGTCTGACGTGCGGGTTCGCTCATCGCGTCACCCCCATCCCGGAGCGCCGGCCCTCCGCACCACGCGAGAATGGGTTCCCGGGAAGTCTACACCTCCCCCGGTGGTCACCGGCCCGCCCGAGCGGATAGCATCGCCCCGTGTCGTCGTCCGCGCAGCGTGCGTCGCGCTGGAAGCTCCGCGTCCTCAACATCTATCCGCCCTACCTCGGTGCCGGCGTGCGGGTGCGCAACCTCGGCACCACGCCCCTCTCGTTCGACGTCGAGATGAAGCTGCGCTGGTGGAACCGGAACTACTTCGGCACCCATTTCGGCGGCTCGCTCTACGCGCTCTGCGACCCCTTCTACTGCCTCATCCTCATCGAAGCCCTCGGCCCGCGGCAGTACGTGGTCTGGGACAAGGCGGCGGCGATCCGCTTCCGCCGCCCTGGCCGCGGCCGGGTGCGGGCGCACTTCGCGATCCCGCCGGAACGGATCGCGGCAATCCGCGCCGAAGCCGACCGCGATGGCGTTGCCGAGCCGCTCTTCGAGGTCGCGGTGACCGACGACGCGGGCGAGGTGATCGCCCTCGTCGAGAAACGCCTGCACGTGCGGCGCCGTGACGCCGCCTCCTGACCCTGGCCCAGCCACCCTTCTCCGGAAAGGACCGCCCATGCCCCCTCGTCTCCCGCTCCTGCTGCCGCTGCTCCTCCTCTGTGCGCTCGGCCTCGCGCTGCCGGCGCTCGCCGCGCCCCCCGTCTATCCGGCGACGAAGACCGTCGATCAGGTCGACACCTACCACGGCGTCGAGATCGCCGACCCGTACCGCTGGCTCGAGCAGGACGTGCGGGAGGCGCCCGAGGTCGCCGCCTGGGTCGCGGCGGAGAACGCGGTGACGTTCGACTACCTCGGCAGGATCCCCGAACGCGCGGCGATCCGGGAACGGCTCGCCGCGCTCTGGAACTACGAGCGCGTCTCGGTGCCGTTCCGCGCCGCCGGCCGGACCTTCTTCTCGAGAAACGACGGCCTGCAGAACCAGGCGGTCCTCTGGGTGCAGGACTCGCTCGCCACCCCGCCCCGGGTGCTCCTCGATCCGAACACCTGGTCGGCGGACGGCACGGTGGCGCTCGGCGCCACGGTGCCGAGCGACGACGGGCGGCTGCTCGCCTACAGCGTCGCCGAGGCGGGCTCGGACTGGAACACCTGGCGGGTTCTCGACATCGAGACCGGCGAGCTCCTCCCCGACGAGCTGAAGTGGATCAAGTTCTCCGGCGTCTCCTGGACTCCCGACGGCCGCGGCTTCTTCTACAGCCGCTACCCCGAGCCGGCCGCCGGCACCGCCTTCCAGAGCCTCGCCCTCGGGCAGTATCTCTGTTACCACCGGATCGGCACCCCGCAGAGCGAAGACATCGTGGTCTACGAGCGCCCCGACCAGCCCGACTGGGGGTTCGGCGGCTTCGTCACCGAGGATGGGCGCTACCTGGTGATCTCGGTCTCGGCCGCGGCCGGCAGCCGCAACCAGATCCTCTACCGCGATCTCGCCGAGCCGCTCGCCGGGGTGCGGCAGCTGATCGGCGGCTTCGAGAACGAGTACCGGTTCGTCGGCAACGACGGCTCGCGCTTCTACTTCGTCACCGATCTCGAGGCGCCGCGCCGCCGGCTCATCGCGATCGACCTGCGCCATCCGGAGCGCGAGGCGTGGAAGGAGCTGATCCCGCAGGCGGAGGGGACGCTCGGGTCGGTCTCCTACGCCGGCCGGCTCTTCGTCGCCACCTATCTCGAGAACGCCGCGAGCCGGGTGCGGCTCTTCGACCGCAACGGCCAGCATGTCCGCGATCTCGATCTCGGCGGCATCGGCAGCGCGATGGGCTTCCGGGGGCGGAGCGACGACAGCGAGACGTTCTACACCTTCACGAGCTTCACCGAGCCGGGGGTCGTCTACCGCTACGACCTCGCCACCGGCGAAAAGCGGGAGATCTCCCGCGCCCGCGTCGACTTCGACGTCAACGCCTACGAGGTGGAGCAGGTCTTCTTCCCCTCGAAGGACGGCACCCGGGTGCCGATGTTCCTCGTCCACCGCAAGGGGCTCAAGCGCGACGGCTCGCACCCGACGCTCCTCTACGGCTACGGCGGCTTCAACATCCCCCTCACCCCCTCTTTCTCGGTCGGCCGCGCCGTCTGGCTCGAGATGGGCGGGGTGCTCGCCGTGGCCAACCTCCGCGGCGGCGGCGAGTTCGGCGAGGAGTGGCACCGCGCCGGGACGAAGCTCGTCAAGCAGAACACCTTCGACGACTTCATCGCCGCCGCCGAGTGGCTCGTCGCCAACCGGATCACCCGCCCCGAACGGCTCGCGATCCAGGGCGGCTCGAACGGCGGCCTGCTCGTCGGCGCCGCGATGACCCAGCGCCCCGATCTCTTCGCCGTCGCCCTGCCGCAGGTCGGGGTGATGGACATGCTCCGCTTCCACCGCTTCACCGCCGGCCAGTTCTGGGTGGACGACTACGGCTCCGCGGACGACCCGGAGGAGTTCAGGGTGCTGCGGAGCTACTCGCCCTACCACAACCTGAAGCCCGGGACCGCCTATCCGGCCACGCTCGTGACCACCGCCGACACCGACGACCGGGTCATCCCGGGGCACAGCTTCAAGTTCGCGGCGGCGCTCCAGGCGGCCCAGGCCGGGCCGAAGCCGGTCCTGATCCGGATCGAGACCCGGGCCGGCCACGGCGCCGGCACCCCGGTCGCGAAGATGATCGAGCAGGGAGCCGACGAGTGGGCGTTCCTCGTCGCGAACCTCGGGATGAAGCTCCCGGCCCGCTTCGGCACCTCGGTCCGGAGCCGCTGAGGATCCGCCGATGTCCGCCCGCTACCAGCCTGCCCCCGGCCTTCCCGCCGGACGTCTGGCGCTCGCGCTCGCCGGGGCCGCCGGCCTCCTCCTGAGCGCGGCCCTCCCCGCCGCCCCGCCCGTCTACCCGGAGACGAAGACCGTCGCGCAGGTCGACACCTACCACGGGGTCGAGGTCGCCGACCCGTACCGCTGGCTCGAGCAGGACGTGCGGGAGGCGCCCGAGGTCGCCGCCTGGGTCGCGGCGGAGAACGCGGTGACGTTCGACTACCTCGGCAGGATCCCCGAACGCGCGGCGATCCGGGAACGGCTCGCCGCGCTCTGGAACTACGAGCGCGTCTCGGTGCCGTTCCGCGCCGCCGGCCGGACCTTCTTCTCGAGAAACGACGGCCTGCAGAACCAGGCGGTCCTCTGGGTGCAGGACTCGCTCGCCACCCCGCCCCGGGTGCTCCTCGATCCGAACACCTGGTCGGCGGACGGCACGGTCGCGCTCGCCGGCCTGGCCCCCGACCACGGCGGCCGGCGACTCGCCTACGGGGTCGCCGAGGCGGGGTCGGACTGGAATATCTGGCGGGTGCTCGACATCGAGACCGGCGAGATCCTCCCCGACGAGTTGAAGTGGATCAAGTTCTCCGGCGCCTCCTGGACCCCGGACGACCGCGGCTTCTTCTACAGCCGCTACCCCGAGCCGGAGCCGGGGACCGCGTACCAGGGGCTGCAGCTGAACCAGTACCTCTGCTACCACCGGCTCGGCACCCCGCAGGCCGACGACCTCGTGGTCTTCGAGCGCCCAGACCACCCGGACTGGGCGGTCGACAGCGTCGTCACCGAGGACGGCCGGTACCTCCTGATCTTCGTCTTCTCGGCGGCGACCGGCGACCGGACCGACGTCTACGTCCGCGATCTGACCGCGCCGTACGCCGGGGCACGGCAGCTGCTCGGCGGCTTCGCGCACGAGTACGGCTTCGTCGGCAGCGACGGGCCGCACCTCTTCTTCCTGACCGACCGCGAGGCGCCGCGCCGCCGGCTCGTCGCGATCGACCTGCGCCACCCCGAGCCGGAGGCGTGGCGGGAGCTGATCCCGCAGGCGAAGGGGACGCTGGAGTCGGTCTCCTGGGTCGGCCGGCTGTTCATCGCCACCTACCTGGAGGACGCCACGAGCCGGGTGCGGCTCTTCGACCGCAACGGCCAGCACGTCCGCGATCTCGCGCTCGGCGGGCTCGGCAGCGTCAGCGGCTTCCCGGGACGCGGCGACGACACCGAGACCTTCTACGCCTTCACGAGCTTCACCGAGCCGGGGGTGATCTACCGGTACGACCTCGCCACCGGCGAGAGCCGGGAGTACCACCGGACGCGGCTCGCCTTCGACCCCGCGAGCGCCGCCGTCGAGCAGGTCTTCTTCACTTCGAAGGACGGCACCCGGGTGCCGATGTTCCTCGTCCACCGCAAGGGGCTCGAGCGCGACGGCTCGCACCCGACGCTCCTCTACGGCTACGGCGGCTTCAACGTCTCGCTGACCCCCTTCTTCTCCGCCACCCTGGCCGTCTGGCTGGAGATGGGCGGGGCGCTCGCGATCCCCAACCTGCGCGGCGGGGGCGAATACGGCGACGAGTGGCACCGCGCCGGGACGAAGCTCGCCAAGCAGAACACCTTCGACGACTTCATCGCCGCCGCCGAGTGGCTCGTCGCCAACCGGATCACCCGCCCCGAACGGCTCGCGATCCAGGGCGGCTCGAACGGCGGCCTGCTCGTCGGCGCCGCGATGACCCAGCGCCCCGATCTCTTCGCCGTCGCCCTGCCGCAGGTCGGGGTGATGGACATGCTCCGCTTCCACCGCTTCACCGCCGGCCAGTTCTGGGTGGACGACTACGGCTCCGCGGACGACCCGGAGGAGTTCAGGGTGCTGCGGAGCTACTCGCCCTACCACAACCTGAAGCCCGGGACCGCCTATCCGGCCACGCTCGTGACCACCGCCGACACCGACGACCGGGTCATCCCGGGGCACAGCTTCAAGTTCGCGGCGGCGCTCCAGGCGGCCCAGGCCGGGCCGAAGCCGGTCCTGATCCGGATCGAGACCCGGGCCGGCCACGGCGCCGGCACCCCGGTCGCGAAGCGGATCGAGGAGAGCGCCGACACGTTCGCGTTCGTCGTTGCCAATCTGGGGATGAAGCTCCCGCGCGGTTTCGGAGCCCCCGCCAAGCGCCGTTGAGGAGACAAACGATGCGCACCCTGCTCTGCCTGACCCTGCTGCTGCCCCTGTTCGGCGCCAGTTTCGCGTTCGGCGCCACCGCCCCCGCCCCCGGCCTGTCGGCCGCGGCGGTCGACAACGCCGTCGCCCGGCTGGTCGCCCTGCACGGCGAGGCGCACGCGGCCCGCGCGCGGCTCGGCGCCGCGCAGGTGGCCGCCCGCTGGTGGCCCGAGGATGGCGACGAGGCGGCCTACCTCGCCTTCTGCGAGGCGCAGTTCCTCACCGACGAGGCGGACCTCACCGCCGCCGCCGAGCGGCTCTCCCGGGTGCTCGAGGAGATGACCGGCCGCCTCCACGAGATCCGCCGCGAGCAGCTCACCCCGCTCGACCTCGACACCGGCCCGGTGCGGCCGTGGGACGAGCTGTTCGTCCAGGTCGACCTCGACACCCACCTCCTGGCCGACCTCTTCGCGAGCAAGGTCGCCTTCTTCGCGCTCCTCAACTACCCGGTGCGCTCGCTCGCCGAGATGCTCGCGGAGGGCCCCGAGTGGAGCCGCGAGACATGGGCGCGGGCCCGGCTGATGGAGCAGTTCGCCACGCGGATCCCGCAGCCGGTGCTCCAGCGGGCGAGCGAGGCGATGACCGCCGCCGACCAGTACATCGCCGGCTACAACATCCGGATGGACCGGCTGGTGACGGCCGACGGCCAACGCCCCTTCCCCGAGGGGCTGCGGCTGATCAGCCACTGGGGGCTGCGCGACGAGCTTGGCTCGCGCTACGCCGACCCCGAGGGGCTCGCCCGCCAGCGCCTGATCGCCGCGGTGATGGAGCGGATCGTCCGGCAGGAGATCCCGGCCGCGGTGATCGACAACCCCGACCTCCTCTGGGACCCGGTCGCCAACCGCGTCCAGCCGCTCGCCGGCGGCGAGGCGGTCGCGTCCGCGCCGGAGCCCGACCGCCGCTACGAGCAGATCCTCAGCGTCTTCCGCGCCGTGGCCGCGGCCGATCCGTTCGACCCGGACACCCCGAGCTGGATCCGGCGGCAGTTCGAGCGGAACCGGCAGATCCCGGAGGCCGAGTTCGAGCGGCTCCTCGTCTCCGTGCTCGCCGCCCCCGAGGTGAAGCTCGTCGGCGCCGAGGCCGCCCGCCGGCTCGGCCGCCCGCTCGAGCCGTTCGACATCTGGTACAGCGGCTTCAAGCCTCGCGGCCGGTACGGCGAGGCCGAGCTCGACCAGCTCACCCGCGCGCGCTACCCCACGGTCGCGGCGGTGCAGGCCGATCTGCCGCGGCTCCTGCGCGACCTCGGCTTCACCCCCGAGCGCGCCGAGTGGATCGCCGCCCGGGTGGTGGTCGATCCCTCCCGGGGCGCCGGCCACGCCATGGGCGCGGTGCGGCGCGGCGACCAGGCGCATCTGCGCACCCGGGTCGCCGCCGGCGGGATGGATTACAAGGGGTACAACATCGCCGTCCACGAGTTCGGCCACAACGTCGAGCAGGTCTTCTCCCTCGACGGGATCGACTACTGGCCGCTCTCCGGGGTGCCGAACAACGCCTTCACCGAGGCGTTCGCCTTCACCTTCCAGCACCGCGACCTCGAGCTGCTCGGGCTCGGCTCCGAGGACGCCGCGAACCGACACGCCCGGGCGCTCGCCGACCTCTGGGCGACCTACGAGATCGCCGGCGTCTCGCTCGTCGACATGCGGATGTGGCGGTGGCTCTACGCCCACCCGGAGGCGACCGCGGCCGAGCTGCGGCAGGCGACGGTGACGATCGCCCAGGAGGTCTGGAACGAGTACTTCGCCCCCGTCTTCGGGGTGCGCGACTCGGTCCTCCTCGGCATCTACTCGCACATGGTCGGCTACCCGCTCTACCTGCCCGACTACGCGCTCGGCCACCTGATCGCCTTCCAGATCGCCGAGCACCTCCACGGGCGCGATTTCGGCGCCGAGTTCGAGCGGATGGCCCGGCAGGGGCGGCTGACGCCCGACGCCTGGATGCGGGGCGCGGTCGGCTCCCCGCCCTCCGCCGAGCCCCTCCTCGCGGTCGTCCGCGAGGCGCTCGCGGACCTCGGCGGCGAGAGCTGAACCGGTCCGGCCGGGGGTGACGCGGCGCGCCGCCCCCGGCCCGATACTCCTGCCGGCAGGCGTTCTCCCACCCTTTGGCGCGGTGACCGGAATCCGGGCGGTGCTAGCCTTTCCGGGTCGGCCGCCGTCCGTCCAGAGCCGGCGGAGAAAGGACGCGAGATGAGCATCAGTCAGCTCGCGAGGTCGATCAAGGCCTCGCCCACCCTCAAGCTCAACGAGGCCGCCGCCAAGCTCAGGGAGCGGGGCGAGCCGGTCATCCACCTCGGAGGAGGGGAACCGAAGAGCAAGGCGCCGCTCGATGCTGTCCTCAACTGCGCCGCCCAGCTGAACACCGGCGAGATCCGCTACGCGCCGGCCGACGGCCTGCCGGCGCTCAAGAAGGCGGTGATCCGCTACACCGACGACCAGTACCACCACCGGGTCCGGCCGGAGAACGTGATCGTCTCGAGCGGCGCGAAGCAGGCGATCATGATGCTCCTCTACGCGATCGTCGAGCCGCACGACGAGGTCGTCTTCCCCGCCCCGTACTGGGTGAGCTACCCGGAGATGGTCAAGCTCGCCGGCGGGGTGCCGGTGCCGGTGGTCCCCGAGGACGGCTCGTTCCACCCGACGATGAAGGAGATCGACGAGGTGGTCGGCTCGCAGACCCGGGCGATCATGCTCAACAGCCCGAACAACCCGAGCGGCGCGGTCTACTCGCGCGAGTTCATCGCCGAGATCGTCCGCTACTGCGAGCAGAAGGGGATCTGGCTGGTGATGGACGACCTCTACGCCCGCCTCGTCTTCGACGGTCTGCAGGTCCCGAACCCGTACGAGTTCGCGACCGACCTCGGCCCCACCTCGAAGCTGGTGGTCGTGCAGGGCGTCTCGAAGATGTACGCGATGACCGGCTTCCGGATCGGGTGGGCGATCGCCAACGCCGAGGTGATCGAGGCGATGACGAACATCCAGGGGCACCAGACCTCGGGCCCGGTGACGGTCTCGCAGTGGGCGGCGATCGGCGCCCTCTCCGGGGTGCAGACCTCGATCGAGACGCTCCGCCTGACGCTGCAGAACCAGCGCGACGTGATGGTCGAGCGGCTCCGGACGATCCCCGGCCTGCGCCTCGAGAAGCCGCAGGGGACCTTCTACTGCTTCCCCGACTTCTCGGCCTACGAGCGCGACTCGCTCAAGCTCGCGCAGTTCCTGCTCGAGAAGGTGCGCGTGGTCACCGTCCCCGGCCGGGAGTTCGGGATGGAGGGGCACCTGCGCCTCTCCTACTGCGGCGGGATGAAGGAGATCATGGAAGGCGTCGAGCGGCTCAAGTGGGCGCTCGACCCGAACTCCCCCAACGAGATCTTCATCGGCGACCGTCGCCTCGTGAGGGACTGGGCATGAAGCTCAACCTCGACGTCCACTCGCCGGCGGCCGCGCAGGCCGGGGCGCTCGCCAGCCTCTACGGGCTGCAGCACCACGGCCTCACCGACCTCCGGAAGGTCTACTGGAACCTGCCGACGAGCGCCCTCTACGAGGAGGCGGTCTTCCGCTCCGAGGGAGAGATCTGCCATCTCGGCCCGTTCGCGGTGAGCACCGGCAAGCACACGGCGCGCGCGGCGGCCGACAAGTTCGTGGTGCGCGAGCAGACCACCGAGGAGCACGTCTGGTGGGGGCAGTACAACCGGCCGTTCAACCCGGAGAGCTTCTCCGGCCTCCATGCCCGGCTCTGCGGCTACCTGCAGGGGCGTGACGTCTTCGTGCAGGACGTCTGGGCGGGCGCCGATCCCGATCACCGGCTCGCGGTGCGGGTCATCTGCCAGCGCGCCTGGCACGCCCTCTTCACCCGCATCATGCTCGCGAAGAACACGACGCACGACCAGGCGGCCAATCACGTCCCCGACTTCACGCTCATCGTCGCCCCCGGCTTCAAGGCGAACCCGATGGCCGACGGCACCCGCACCGAGACGTTCATCGTCCTCAACTACCGGCAGAAGATCGGGATCATCGGCAACTCCGGCTACGCCGGGGAGATCAAGAAGGCGGTCTTCACGGTGCTCAACTACCTGCTCCCGCTCGACGGCGTCATGCCGATGCACTGCTCGGCCAACGTCGGCGACGACGGCAACGTCGCGGTCTTCTTCGGCCTGTCGGGCACCGGCAAGACGACGCTCTCGGCCGACCCGAAGCGCCGCCTGATCGGCGACGACGAGCACGGCTGGGGAACGAACGGCATCTTCAACTTCGAGGACGGCTGCTACGCCAAGGTGATCCGCCTTTCGCCGGAGTCCGAGCCGCAGATCTACGCCTGCACCCGGCGCTTCGGCACGGTGCTGGAGAACGTGGTCTACGACCCGATCACCCGGCGGCTCGACCTCAACGACGATCGCCTGACGGAGAACACCCGCGCCGCCTATCCGCTCTCCTACATCGAGAACGCGGTTCCCGAGCGGCGCGCCGGGCACGCGAAGCACATCGTCTTCCTCACCTGCGACGCCTCCGGGGTGATGCCGCCGATCTCGCGGCTCTCCCCCGATCAGGCGATCTACCACTTCATCTCCGGCTACACGAGCAAGATCGCGGGCACCGAGATCGGCCTCGGCACCGAGCCGGAGATCACCTTCAGCGCCTGCTTCGGCGGCCCGTTCATGGTCCACCATCCGTACGTCTACGCCGAGCTGCTCAAGAAGAAGATGACCGAGCACGGTGCCACCTGCTGGCTCGTGAACACCGGCTGGACCGGCGGCCCGTTCGGGATCGGCAAGCGGATCTCGATCCGCCACACCCGGGCGCTGCTCGATGCCGCGCTCCACGGGCAGCTCGCCGACGTGCCGTACCGCCGGGACCGGATCTTCGGCTTCGAGGTCCCCGAGGCGTGCCCCGGGGTGCCGAGCGAGATCCTCGACCCCGCCAACACCTGGGGGAACAAGGACGAGTACTACCACCGCTACGACGCGCTCGCGGCGCGGTACATCGAGAACTTCAAGCTCTTCGAGAGCGGCTGTCCGCCCGAGGTGATCGCGGCCGGACCGCGACGGCTCCACGACTGAGGCCGGACTCTCCGGCCGGACAAGGGCGCAGCCGGGCCTCCCGGCTGCGCCCTTTCTCTCTTCCGGGAGGGGCGCGCGCATGGATCGCGAGCCCGGGAACCGTTAACCTTCCCCCCATGCCTCCTCCCCGCCGGATCGGCGTCATCGCCTACGAGATGGAGGGCCGCTCCTCCGGCGTCGGCCGCTTCCTCGAGGGGCTCCTCTCGGGCCTCGTGGAGGCCCGGAATCCCGACACCTGGCTCCTCTTCTTCAAGGGCGAGCCGTTCGCCCATCCGCTCTTCGCCGCCGCGGCGGCGGCGGGGGTGGCGCTCCAGCCGCGGTTCGACGGCCGGCCGCGGATGCGGCCGATCGCCTGGGAGCAGCTCCGGCTCCCCCGGCTTCTGCGCGACGCGGGCGCCGAGGCGGTCTTCTCGCCCGGCTACAGCCTGCCGCTCCTCACCGACCTCCCCGGCCTCCTCACCCTCCACGACCTCGCCTTCGAGGCCCGCCCCGAGGAGTTCGGCCCGCGGGAGCGGTGGCGCCGCCGGCTCCTCGCCCGGATCGGCGCGCAACGGGCCGCACGGGTGCTCGCGAGCAGCCGTTTCGGCGCGAACGAGCTGCGCTCCCGCTACCAGGTGCCGCCGGCGCGGCTCCGCCTCCTGCCGGGAGCCGTCGCGCCCCGCTTCTTCGAAGCCGCGGCGGCACCCGCCGGGCTCGCCGCGCTCGGTGTGCGCCCGCCCTACCTCCTCTGGCTCGCGACCCTGCTCCCCCGGCGGCCCGTCGCCTGGGCGCTCGCGGCCCTGGCCGCCGCGCTCCCGGTCCGGCCAGAGCTCACCCTCGTGCTCGCGGGTCAGGACCGCCTCCCGCAGCGCGACGAGCTCACGAGCCTCCTCGACGAGAGCGGCGTCGGCGACCGGGTCGTGCGCCTGCCGTTCGTCGCCGAGGCGCTCCTTCCCGCCCTCTACCGGGGAGCGGAGCTGACGCTCTACCCGTCGGCCTACGAGGGGTTCGGGCTGCCTCCCCTCGAGTCGCTCGCCGCCGGCACCCTGCCGGTGATCACCCCGGGGCAGACGCTCGCCGCCCTCTGGCCGGAGTACCCCTACCTCGCCCCGTTCGCGGCCGGGGCGTTCGTCGCCACCGTGCAGCGGGCACTCGGCGATCCGGAGCGCGCCGCCATCGCCACCCGGGGGCGGGAGATCGTGGCCGGCCTCAGCTGGCGGGAGAGTGCCGGGGTGCTTGCCGGGCTCGTGGCCGAGCTCCTCCCGCGGCCCGGAGGACGGCCGTGATCTCGGCGCTCGTCGTGAGTTACGAGACCCGCGACCTGCTCGCGGCGACGCTCGGCCGCCTCCTCGCGCTGCCCGATCCGCCGGACGAGGTGATCGTCGCCGACAACGGCTCGCGCGACGGCAGCCAGGAGATGGTCGCGGCGGAGTTCCCCGGCGTGCGGCTCCTGCCGCTCGGCGAGAACCTCGGCTTCGGCGCCGCGAACAACCGCGCCGCCGCCGCCGCCCGGGGCGACCAGCTCCTGCTCCTCAACTCCGACGCCTGGCCGCTGCCGGGCGCCCTCGCCCGGCTCGGGGCCGCGCTCGACCGGGCGCCGCGCCTGGCGCTTGCGGCCCCGCTCCTCCGCTACCCGGACGGCGCGCCGCAGTTCCACTGGGCGCCCGCCACCGGCGTCGTCGGCGAGGCCCTCCAGAAGCTGCGCAACCCGTTCGAACGGCGCTCCTGGATCCACCGCCTCCGCGGCCCGGGCGGCTGGTTCACCGCCGCCGGGGCGCTCGTGCGCCGCGCGGCGTTCGAGGCGGTCGGCGGGTTCGACGAGGGGTTCTTCCTCTACTTCGAGGACGTCGATCTCTGCGTCCGCCTCCGCGCCGCCGGCTGGCGGCTGCGGACGGTGCCGGAGGCGACCGTGATCCACGTCAAAGGGGGATCGCAGAGCGCGGAGGTCGAGAGCCTCGACTACCGGCGCAGCCAGCTCCGCTTCTACGCCCGCCACCGCCCGGCGTGGGAGCAGCGGTTCGTCCGCGCCCGCCTCACCCGCCGCGCCCGCCGGCTGCCGCCGGCCGAGCGCGAGGCGCTCCTCGCGCTCCTCGCCGGGAGCTGACGCCCACTCAGCTGGAAGGAGAGAGCGCCGCGGCGTAGCCGGCCGCGGAGCGGGCGAGCGCGTGCGCGGTCGCAGCGTGGCGGCGGGCGTTCGCCCCCATCCGGCGGCGGAGCGGCTCGTCGCGCAGGAGGAGGGCGAGCGTTTCGGCGAGCAGCTCCACCTCGCCGACGCCGAGGTCGATCTTCGCGCAGACGTCGTCCGGGAGCTCGGCGGTCGGCCCGGCGGCGGTCACCACGACGGGCGTGCCGAGGCCGAGGAGGCGGATCAGGGTACCGGAGGTCTCGCCCCCCGAGGGGTGCCGGAGGTTCACGGCCACGTCCACCGCCTCCATGTGGAGGAGGAGCTCGGCGAACGGCACCCGGCCGGTCACCGTGACGCCGTTGCCCAGCGCGGGCGGCACCCAGTCGATCGCCGCGAGCTCGCCGCCGACCTCGCCGACGAAGAGGAGCCGGGCGTTCGGATGGCGGCTCCGGACCGCACGGAAGGCGCGGAGGAGGACCCGCGGCCGCTTGCTCGGGGCGACCGCGCCGAAGGCGGCGACGAGCGGCGTCCCGGCGGCGAGGCCGAGCCGCCGCCGCGCCTCGTCGCGGCCGACGGGCTCGTGGCCACCGAAGCTCAGGTGGTGCGGCACGACGTGCACGCGTGCCGCCGGCCGCCGGGCGAGCAGCTGCTCCCGCGCCCACTCGCTGTGGACGATCACGCCCCGGCTCGCGTCGAGCACCGGCTCCGAGAGCGGCCAGCGGTACGGGTCGAGGGGGATCCCGGTGGCGAGCGCCCGCCGGGCCGCCTCCTCCCCCTCGCTCCCGCCCGCGCGCGCGAGCTCGGCGACGTAGGCCGCGGGGCGGCCGGCGTGGAGCGTCGCGTCGCGCACGAGGTGGTGGAGGGCGATCTCGTGGAGGACGACGACACCGGGCAGCTCCCGGCAGGCCCGCCAGATCGCGGCGTGGAAGCGGTGATGGTCGCCGAGGTGATAGAGCACGGCGTCCACCGCGCCGCCGGCGAGAGCGCGCGCGAGCGCCGCCGGCCGGCGCCGCGGCCAGCGGCCGAGCTCCGGGGCGAGCGGGACACCCGGTTCGACGACGAGCTCCGGCTCGAAGTGGGCGGCGAGCGCCGGCAGGAGCTCGGCGGTGTAGTCGGCGATCCCCGAAGGGGCCGGCGGCAGCGGGCTCCAGACCGCGACCCTCACGGCCGCGGCCCCCAACCTACCTCGGCCACCGCCGCCGCCACCCGGTCGAGCGCCGCCTCGTCGCCGTCGTCCACCCCGAGGTCGGCGAGGGTGCGGCCGAGGCGGGCGAGGAGCCGCTCCTCGAGCGGCAGCTCGGAGGGGAGAGGGCGCGGCCCCTCGGCCGGCCCCGGCGCGTGGCCACCCCCGGCCGCGACCCGGGCGAGGAGCTCCGCGTACCCTTCCGCCGACGCCGCCAGCGCGTGGTGCGCGGCGGTGTAGGCGCGGGCGTTGGCGCCGATCGCGGCGCGCAGCGCCGGCGTGGCGAGCAGCTCGGCGAGCACCGCGACCAGGCTCTCCTCCTCCGCGGCACCCACCGGCACCCGCACGCAGCAGCTCTCCGGGATCTCGACGAACGAGCCGGCGTCGCTCGCGACCACCGGGAGACCGAGCCCGAGCAGGCGGATCAGGGTCGCCGAGGTCTCGCCCGAGACCGGGTAGCGGAGGTTGACCGCCACGTCCACCGCCTCCATCGCGAGGTGGAACCGGTCGAGATCGAGCCGCCCGAGGACGCTCACCCCCGGCGCCTCGGCGAGCTCCGCCCCGCCGGGAAGGTAGGGGGAGATCTCGCCGGCGATGAGGAGCCGCGCCGCCGGGAACCGCTCGCGCAGCCGCGCGAGCGCCCGCACCACCACCTGCGGGCGCTTCGTGGGGACGACGTGGCCGAAGAGGCCGAGAAGCGGCTCCGAGGGGTCGAGCCCGAGCCGGCGGCGGGCCTCGGCGCGGCCGACCGGAGGCCCGGGCAGGCTCAGCGGGAAGCGCACCACCGCGACCTCGGCTCGCGGCCGCGCGGCGAGGATCCGCCGGCGGGCGAACTCACTGTGGACGAGCACCGCCCGGCTCCGGTCGACGACCGGCTCGAAGAGCGGCCACCGCTGCGGCTCGAGCCCCACCCCGGTCGCGAGCGCCCGCCGCGCCGCCCGCTCCCCCGCCGCGCCGTAGCAGGCGGCGAGCTCGGCGATCCAGAGATCGGGCTCGCCGCGGCGCAGGGCGGCCCCGCGCACGAGGTCGTGGAGGACGTACTCGTGGAGCACCACGACGCCGGGCAGCGCGAGCGCGGTCTCCAGGATCCGCTCGTGGTACTCCGCGCTGTTGCCGAGGTGGTAGAGGACGACGTCGGTCTCGCCGCGGGCGATCGCCCCGGCGAGCTCCGCCACGGGCCGGCGCGGCCAGTGGGCGAGGTCCGGGGCGAGGCTCTGCCCCGGCTCGGTGACCAGCTCGAGCTCGGCGTGGCGGGCGAGGGCGGGCAGGAGCTCGGCGGTGTAGTCGGCGATCCCCGAGCGCTGCGGCGGCAGCGGGCTGTAGACCGCGACTCTCACGGCGTCTCGAGCAGCGTCCGCACCACCTGGTCCCAGCCGATCCCGGCTACCCGCGGCGCCCCGGCGGCGCCGAGCCGCGCGGCGAGCTCGCGCTCGCGGTAGAGCTGGTCGAGGCGGCGGCCGATCGCCTCCGGCGCCGGCGGGCAGACGAAACCGTTCTCGCCGTCGCGCACGAACTCCAGCACCCCGCCGGCGTCGTGGGTGGTGACCATCGGCTTCGCGGCGCGGAACGCCTCGACGGTGACGAAGCCGTAATCCTCGTCCACCGGGGCGTAGAAGACCGCGAGCGAGCCGGCGTAGAGGGCGACGAGCTCGTCGTCGGACACGAAGCCGGGCAGCGCGACCCGGTCGGCGACGCCGAGCCGGGCGGCGAGCGCCGCGAGCGCCTCCCGCTCCGGCCCCCGGCCGGCGATCACGCAGCGCACCGGCTCCCGGGTCGTGGCGAGCGCGCGCACGAGCAGGTCGAAGCGCTTGAGCGGCTCGAGCCGCCCGGCGGTGACTACGTACTCTCCGTACGGGCCCGGGGCAAGCCGGTCGAAGAGCCGCGGCGGCGGATAGAGCACCTCCGCCGCCAGCCCGTTGAACCGCTCCAGCCGGTCGCGCACGTTGCCCGAGATCGTGTGGATCGCCCGCGCCTCGCCGAGCGTGCGGCGGTCGAGCTCGCGGATCGCCGTCACCGCCGCCGCGTCGTCGGCGTCTCCACCCGGCGCGAAGTCGGAGTGCGCGGTGCCGAGCAGGTCGTAGACCTGCCGCAGCTGGTGGACGAGCCAGACCATCTTGCGCGGATGCCTCACCACGTAGGAGGGGAACTTCGTGGCGATCACCCGGTCGACCGGCCGCCCGCCGGGGGCGGTGAGATCGAGGAGGCGCCAGGCGAGCGCCGAGGCGAGGAGCTGTTCGCGCGACGACGGCCAGGCGAGCGGCAACCGGACGAGATCGACCTCGTGCCCCCGCCGGGCGATCTCGTCGCGGAGCGTCTCGGCGAGCATCTCCGCCCCGCCGACCTCGAACGGCAGATGCGGGGCGAGCACCAGCACGCGCTGGCTCACGGGGTGCGCTCCGGCGCCTCCGGGTGCGCCGCGCGGATCTCGACACGCAGCCGCTCGAGCTCGGCCGCCTGCTGGGCGAGCTCCCGCCGCAGCCGCTCCTCGCTCGCGACGAGCTCCTCGATCCACTGCGCCGCGGCGTCGTTGAAGAGGTTCTGCTGCGCCACCAGCGGCCGCGAGAGCCACTTCAGGAGGAGGTGGTACGCCGCCTTCCGCACGAAGACGATCAGCCGGCCGAGCCCGGGCCGTGCCGAGTGCGGCACCGGCTCGCGCACCACGGTCGCGTCGCGCAGGGCGAGCAGGCGCCCCTCGTTCCCGGCGGCGCCCGTCTCGAGCGTGGCCGCTTCGGCGAGGCGCTGCCGCACCCCCTCCCGGAGCCGCCGCATCACGAGCGCGACGTCGATCTCGGGGCTCGCAGGGGAGGTCGGCTCCGTTCCGGACATGCGGGAAGCCTACCAGCAGTGCCGGGTGGCGGCGCGCGAAAGCACCGCGGTTCAGCCACCGGAACAGGGTGTCGACCGGACCCCGGAGCACGCCGGCATCCTGCTAGACTGCCGTGCGTTTGAGCGCTCGGCCGGCCTTCGCTCCGCTCCTTTTCCTCCTCCTCCTCCTCCCGCTCCCGCGCGCAGCCGCGCACGCTGCGACCGGGAACGGTACGGACCGGGAGCCGTTCGTCGTGCGCCCGGCGACCGGGCCGATCAGCGTGGACGGCCGGCTCGACGAGGCGGCCTGGCAGGACGCCACCCCGATCCCCCTCGCCTGGGAGACCTGGCCCGCCGACAACGGCCCGGCGGCCGTCGCCACCACCTGCCGGCTGACCTGGGACGAGCGGACCCTCTACGTCGGCTGCCGGGCCGACGAGCCCGAACCCGCCACGATCCGCGCCCGTTACGCCGATCGCGACGACGCCTTCCGGGACGACTACGTCGGCGTCCAGCTCGATCCGTTCAACGATCGCCGCCGCGCCTTCGCCTTCTACGTCAACCCGCTCGGCGTCCAGATGGACCTCTTCCTCGACGATCTCGGCGTGAGCATGTTCGGCGGCAGCGGCAGCGAGGATCCGACCTGGGACGCGATCTGGGCCTCGGCCGGGCGCCTCACCCCGGCCGGCTACGAGGTCGAGATGGGGATCCCGTTCACCTCGCTCCGCTTCCCGCAGGGCAACGGGGTCCAGACCTGGGGCGTCTCCTTCGTCCGGGTCCGGCCGCGCGACTTCCGCTATCAGCTCGCGAGCCAGCCGAAGGACCGGGACCGCTCCTGCACCGTCTGCCAGTTCTCGCTCGTCACCGGCCTCACGGGCCTCACTCCCGGTCACGCCATCGAGCTCGATCCGACGATCACCGCCCAGCGCACCGACCGGCGGCCGGAACCCACAGCCCACGGCCTCGAAACGGGCAGCGTACAGACCGATCTCGGTCTCACCGCCACCTGGGGGGTGACGCCGAACCTGATCCTCAACGCCGCGATCAACCCCGACTTCTCGCAGATCGAAGCCGACGCGCTCCAGCTCGACGTCAACGAGCGGTTCGCGCTCTTCTACCCGGAGAAGCGTCCCTTCTTCCTCGAGGGTGCCGACTTCTTCACCACCCCGTTCCAGGCGGTCTTCACCCGCAACGTGGCGGCGCCCGACTGGGGGCTCAAGGCCTCGGGGAAGATCGGAGTCCACGCGCTCGGGGCGTTCGTCGCCCGCGACGAACGCTCCACCCTGCTCCTGCCGGGCAGTCAGGGCTCGCAGAACGCCCTGCTTCCGGGCAAGACCGAGGACGCCGCGCTCCGCTACCGGCGCGACGTCGGCCACGGCTCGAGCCTCGGGCTGCTCGCGACCGCCCGCCAGGGCGACGGCTACGAGAACCGGATCGGCGGCCTCGACGGACTGATCCGCCTGGGCGCCTCCGATCTCGTCCGCTTCCAGGCGCTCGGTTCGCGCACCGAATACCCCGGCGAGATCGTGGCGGCGTACGGACAGCCCGGCGGCCGGTTCAGCGGCCACGCCCTCTTCGGCGCCTACGAGCACCTCTCGCAGCGGTGGCGCTGGTCGGGCCGGTACGAGGAGGTCGCCCCCGACTTCCGGGCCGATCTCGGCTTCATGCCGCAGGTCGACCGGCGCTACGGCAAGGCGCTCGTCGAGCGGCACTGGTGGGCCCGGGAGGGCTCCTGGTGGACCAGCGCCCGCGTCGGTGTCGACTCCTCGCGGACCGAGACCCGCGCGGGCGAGCTCCTCGAACGCCTCGACGAGGTCTGGATCATGCTCGACGGCGTGCGCGAGCTCGATCTCTTCGTCCAGGTCTCCGACCGCACCCGCACCTTCGCCGGCCGCCGCTTCGAGGAGTCGCTGCTCGAGGGCCGCTTCGGGATCCGGCCGACCGGCGCGCTGAGCTTCGGGCTCTACGCCATGACTGGCGACGAGATCGACTATGCCCACGCCCGCCCGGGCGAGCAGGTCCGGCTCCAGCCGACTCTGGGGCTCAACCTCGGCCGGCATCTGCGGGCCGAGCTCTCCCACTCCTGGCAGCGGCTCGACGTCGACCCGGGCCGGCTCTTCACCGCCAACCTCACCGAGCTGCATCTGATCTGGCAGTTCAACGTGCGCACCTTCGTGCGCGCGATCGCGCAGCGGAGCCTCGTCGAGCGCGACCCGGCGCTCTACGCCTTCCCCGTCGAGGCCCGCAGCGACCGCCTCTTCAGTCAGCTCCTCTTCTCCTACAAGCTCAACCCGCAGACCGTCTTCTTCCTCGGCTACTCGGAAACCGGCTTCGGCACCGCCGAGATCGATCGCCGCCGCGAGGAGCGCACCCTCTTCGTCAAGCTCGGCTACGCCCTCTCCCTCTAGGCGGTCCGGCGAGGCGGATAGAGTGCGCTTCCGACCTCATCCCGGAGGAGCCATGCGCCGCGCCACTCTCGCCATCCCCGCGCTCGCCGCCATCCTCGCCGCGTGGGCGTCGCCGCCCGCGGCCCGGGCGCTCGCCCCCTCGCCGCTCGCCGCCGAGCTCGACCGGCGCGTCGAAGCCGCCGGGGAGCGGCTGATCTCCTGGCGGCGTCACCTGCACGCACATCCGGAGCTCTCCAACCGGGAGGTGGAGACCGCGAAGTTCGTGGCCGCGCGGCTCGCGGAGATGGGCCTCCCGGTGCGCACCGGCATCGCCGGCCACGGGGTGGTGGCGGTGATCGAGGGCGGGCGGAGCGGGCCGACGATCGCCCTGCGAGCCGACCTCGACGCGCTGCCGGTCGCCGAGCCCCCCGGCCTGCCGTTCGCCAGCCAGGCGACCGGCGTCTGGGAGGGGCAGAGCGTGCCGGTGATGCACGCCTGCGGACACGATGCCCACACCGCCATGCTGCTCGCCGCCGCGGAGGTGCTCGCCGGCGTGCGCGCCCAGCTGCCCGGCCGGATCGTGCTGCTCTTCCAGCCCGCCGAGGAGGGCGTACCCGCCGCCGAGCGGCCGGCGGGGGCCGAGGCGATGATCGCCGCCGGAGTGCTCGACCAGCCGCCGGTGGAGGCGATCTTCGGCTTCCACGTGATGGCGCCGATGCTCGCCGGCACCGTCGGCTACCGCGCCGGGGCGCTCATGGCGGCGGCCGACAGCTTCGAGATCCGCGTCCACGGCCGCGGCGCCCACGGCTCGACCCCGTGGACGGGCATCGATCCGATCGTCGTCGGCAGCGAGATCGTCACCGCGCTCCAGTCGATCGTCGCCCGCGAGACCGACCTGACGAGCGAGCCCGCGGTGGTGACCGTCGGGCAGTTCCAGGCGGGCACGCGCCACAACATCATCCCGGACTCGGCGCTCCTGGTGGGGACGATCCGCACCTTCGACGCGGCCATGCAGGCCGACATCCACGCCCGGCTCCGCCGGCGCGCCGAGGGCATCGCCGCCGGCCACGGGGCCACGGTCGAGGTCACGATCGAGCCGCAGGTGCCGGTGACCATCAACGATCCCGACCTCGCCGCGATGCTGCTCCCCACCCTCCAGCGGGTGCTCCCCGGCCGGGTCGTCGAGGCGCGCCGGACCACCGCCGCCGAGGACTTCTCCCACTACGGTCGCCGGGTGCCGGCGCTCTTCCTCTTCCTCGGCGTCACTCCCGCCGGCGAGCTGGCCACCGCCGCGGGCCTCCACTCGCCCCGCTTCACCATCGACGAGAGCGCGCTGCCGACCGGGGTCCGCGTCTTCGTCCACCTCGCCGCGGACTATCTCTTCGCCGCCGCCCGCTAGCGCGGGGGAAGCGGCCGGGAACCCACCCGTTGGTGGGTTCTGGCCGCCGCGGGGGGTGTGAGAGCATCGGCGGCGCGGCGGCGACGGTGACGTTGCCCGTCTGCTCCGCGAATGCGGAGGTCCCCCATGAACCTGACGGATTTCCTCGCGGCGGAATGGAAGCCGGCGCTCGGCTGTACGGAGCCGGCGGCGATCGCCTGGGCGGCGTCGCTCGCGGCCGCCCAGGGCACGGGTGCGGTGCGCTTCGTGCGCCTCGTCTGCGACCCGCGCACCTACAAGAACTGCTACGCGGTCGGGCTGCCGAACTCGGAGCGCCGGGCGGGCATCCTCTGGGCGCTCGCGATCGGCTCCTGCCTGCGCGACCCCTCGCTCGGCCTGCGCTGCTTCGAGCAGGTGGACGCCGAGATTCTCGCGACGGCCACCGCCCTCGTCGAGCAGCGCGGTCTGAACGTGGACGTCGACGCCGACGCCGCGGAGCTGCTCGTCGACGTGACCGTGGTGCGCGAGCATGGCACCGGGCGGGCGCTCCTCGAGCGCGATCACACCCGCCTCACGAAGCTCGAACGCGACGGCCGGATGGTGGGTGGCGAAGCGGCGGGCGGCGCCGGCGCCGGGCCGGATCTCCGTGAGCAGGCAGCGAACCTGCCGGTCGCCGCGCTGCCGGAGATCGCCCGGAGCGCGACCGCCGGCGACCGCGCACGGCTCCGCGAGGGCGCGGCGATGAACATCGCCATCGCCCGGCACGGCCTCTCCCTGATGCCCGCTCGTTTCGTGGAGGCCGGCACCCACGACAGCCTCACCCGCCTGAGCCGCCTCGTCGCCTCCGGCGTCCACGCCCGGATGTCCGGCGAGCCGATGACGGTGATGTCGCTCGCCGGCTCGGGCAACAAGGGGATCACCCTCTCGGTCCCCCTGACCCTCTGGGGACGCGAGGCCGGGATCGCCGAGGAGCGGATCGACGAGGCGCTCGCCGTCGGCGCGCTGCTCACCTCCGCGACCACCTTCCACCTCGGCACCCTCTCGGCGGTCTGCGGCGCCGCCAACGCCGCCGGGATCGGCATCGCCGGCGCGGTCGTCCATCTGGAGGGGGGCAGCGCCACCCAGATCGGCCTCGCGATCTCGAACATGGTCGGCAACGTCGCCGGGATGATCTGCGACGGCGCCAAGATCGGTTGCGCCCTCAAGACGATGACCGGCGTGGACGCCGCCTTCCGCGCCGCGAGCCTCGCGCTCGCCGACGTCGGCATCCCCGCCTCGGACGGCATCGTGGGCACCGACGGCGAGTCGTCGCTCGCGAACCTCGGCCGGCTGGCGCGCTACGGGATGGCCGCGACCGACACCGAGATCCTCGACATCATGCAGGGCAAGCTCCAGAGCGCCTGAGGCGCTCGCCCGCCCTCAGGGCCGGGCGGGCGCCCGGATGCCGAGCTCCGCGAGGAGCCCCTCCGCGGCCGCGCCGTGGAGGGTTTCGAGGAGCCAGAGGAGATAGCGGGCGTCGGCGGAGACGTTGCGGGCGATCTCGGGGTTGAAGCCGAAGTCGTTGGCGACGTTCTCCCAGACGCGATCGAAGTTGACGCCGACGAGCTCGCCGCGGCCGTTGACCACCGGGCTGCCGGAGTTGCCGCCCGTGGTGTCGGCGTCGGCGAGGAAGCCGACCGGCACGTCGCCGAGACGGGGATCGGCCCAGCGGCTCGCGGGCGCCGCCGGAGCCGCCGCGAGCAGCGCCGGCGGCACGACGAACGGCGCCTCGCCGGTCTGCTTGGCGACCATCCCGGCGACTGTGGTCTGCGGCCGCATCCAGACCGCGTCGCGCGGCGAGTAGCCCTGCACGGTCGCGAAGGTCACCCGCAGGGTGCTGTTGGCGTCGGGCGCGAGCGGCCGTCCCTCGTGGGCGGCGACCGCGCGCCGCCAGGCCGGGCGGAGGCGGGAGATCGTGCCCCGGTGGGCGTCGTCGCGCGCCTTCTCCGCCCGCAGCTCGGCGTCGAGAGCGAAGGCGAAGGCGAGGAGCGGATCGTGGCGGGCCGCGAGCTCCGCGGCGCTCTGCGCGAACATCGCCTCGCGCTCCTCCAGGCTGGTGACGCGGGTGGCGGCGAGCAGCTCGGCGGCCTTCGCGGCCGGATCGGCACCACCGGCGAGCAGCGCATCCACCGCCGCGATCCGGCTCGCCGCCGGCAGCGCCGCGGCGCGCGCGAGCCAGTCGGCGAAGAGGGCCGCGTCGGCCCCCGCGTGCAGCTCGCTCTGCGCCCGGGAGAGCGAATCGGCGAGGCGGCCGCGGTTGCGCTCCATGTACTGCGGCTCCCGCTCGAGGTCGCTCTTCTCCTTCTCTCCCGCCCAGCGCGCGAGCGTCAGCGCGAGCCGCAGCGGCACCGCGCTCCGGCCGGCGCTCTCGAGCAGGAAGGAGCGCTCGAAGGCGTCCCGGCGCGCCGCGGTCTGCCGGACGAGCTCGTCGTGGGCGGCCACCGCAGCATGCCATTCGCTCCGTTCCTTCGCCCAGGCGTAGACCTCGGCGTCGGCGGCGCGCTGCTTCTCGACGATCCGGCCCCGCTCGAGGCCCGCGATCTGCCCCCGTGCGTTCTTCTCGACGTTCGCCAGGCCGCGGATCCGGCTCGCGAGGGCGATCCGCGAGGCGTCGTCGGCGGCGGCGAACTCCTCCATCGTCCGCAGCCAGGCGCCGTAGAGCTCGGCCCGCCGGGGGAAGAAGAGCTCCGCCCGCTCGGCCATCTCCTCGGCGAGGAGGGCGCGGAAGGTGGTGCCGGGGTAGCCGGGGACCATCACGAAGTCGCCGTCGCCGACGCCCTGCGTCGCGATCGGGAACCAGTGCGGCGGGGCGAGCGGCACGTTCTCCGGGGCGCGCTCGGCGGCGCTCCCGTCGGGCGCGGCCCAGACGCGCAGCAGCGTGAAGTCGCCGGTGTGCCGCGGCCAGCTCCAGTTGTCGATCTCGCCGCCGTAGTCGCCCACCGCTCCCGGCGGCGCCCAGACGAGGCGTACGTCGGGGTACTCGATGCTCTCGTAGAGCACGTAGCGCACCCCGCCGTCGAACGCCGCCACCTCGCAGCGCCGGTTCGGCTGCGCCTCGCAGGCGGCCACCAGCTCCTTCTGCCGGCGCTCCAGCGCCCGGAAGCGGGCGAGATCGTCGGCTCCGGCCGGTACCGCCGCCTCCATCTCCGCGCTCACGTCACGGGTCTGATGCGGCAGGGTGGCGCGGATCCCGCGGGCCGGCAGCTCCTCCTCCCGGCTGGTGGCGAGGAAGCCGCCGGTGAGCAGGTCACGCTCCGGGGTGGAGTGCTCCTGGATGACGCTCATCGCGCAGTGGTGGTTGGTGATCATCAGCCCGTCGGGTGAGACGAAGCCGGCCGTGCAGCCGCTGATCCGCACCGCGGCGGCGAGGAGCCCGGCACCATCGGCTCCCCAGAGCCGCGCCGGTGGGATCTCGAGCCCGAGCTCACGCAGCCAGGCGGCGTCGAGCTCGAGCACCTGCTCGGGGGTCCATTTCCCTTCGACGGCGAAAGCGGGGACGACCGGGGCGAGGAGGAGGGCGACGAGGACGAACAGGAGAGCGGAGCGTGCGTTCATGCCCCGGAGTCTATCCGCCCGCGGCCGGCGGCCGGCGGTCAGGAGGCCGGCGCGGGGCGGTGGATCCGGATCCCGACCTCGACCTCGCCGCCGGGCATGGCGAACGTCTTCCGGCCGCTCGTCGCGCTCCCGCTCAGCAGCTGCTCGGCGAAGAGCGCCACCCGCTGGTTGAGACGCGGCCAGCCGAGATCGCCGAACGACTGTCCGGCGCTCCAGACGAGGAGCCGCCGGCCGGCGGGCGAGCCGCTCTCGGCCACCGCCTCGGCCACCGCCTCCCCGGCGGCGAGCGCGCGGGCGAGGGCATCGTCGATCGCCGGGTCGGGGCGCAGCTCCATCAGAGGAGGATCCCCGCGATCGTCGCGGTCTGGAAGCAGGCGAGCGAGCCGGCGATCATCGCCCGCAGCCCGAGCCGCGCGAGGTCTTGCTTCCGCTCCGGAGCGATGCCGCCGATGCCGCCGATCTGGATCGCGATCGAGGAGAGGTTCGAGAAGCCGCAGAGGGCGTAGGTGGCGATGATCTGCGCGCGGGTGGAGAGCTCCCCGGCTTCGATCATCTTCTGCAGCTCGACGTAGCCGACGAACTCGTTGACCACGGTCTTGATGCCGAGCAGCTGGCCGACGCGGTGCGCCTCCGACCAGTCGACCCCCATGACCCAGGCGAGCGGCGCCCCGACCCAGCCGATCAGCCACTCGAGCGTGAGCCCTTCGAACCCGAAGAGCGCCCCGCCCTTCTGCAGCGCCGCGTTGACGAGCGCGATGAGGCCGATGAAGGCGATCAGCATCGCGCCGACGTTGAGCGCGAGCTTCAGCCCGTCGGCGGCCCCCGAGGCCGCGGCGTCGATCACGTTCGCCCACGGCCGCTCCACCTCCACCTCGACCTTGCCCGCGGTGACCGAATGCTCCTTTTCCGGGAACATCAGCTTGGCCATCACCAGCGCCGCCGGCGCCGACATCACGCTCGCCGCGAGCAGGTGCTCCGGCGAGATCCCCATGCCGACGTACGCGGCCATCACCCCGCCGGCGATCGTCGCGAAGCCACCGGTCATCACCGCCATCAGCTCGCTCTTCGTGAGGCTGTCGACGTACGGCTTGATGAGCAGCGGCGCCTCCGTCTGGCCGACGAAGATGTTCGCCGAGGCCGAGAGCGATTCCGACCCGGAGGTGCCCATGAACCGCACCATCACCCGGGCGAAGAGCTTGACCACCCACTGCAGGACGCCGAGATAGTAGAGAACGGTGATGAACGAGGAGAAGAAGATGATCGTGGGGAGCACCTTGAAGGCGAAGTAGAAATCCTTGAACCGCTCGCCGAAGACGAAGATCGCGCCGGCATCGGTGAAGTCGAGGAAGGCGCGCACGATGTCGCCGAGCACGGCGAAGAACTTCTGCCCCGGCGTCGTCCGCAGGATGATGAGCGCGAAGCCGAACTGGAGCGCGGTGCCGACGAGGACGGGGCGCCACCGGATCGCCCGCCGGTCGATCGAGAGGAGCCAGGCAAGGCCGAGGATCACCACCAGGCCGAGGAGGGAGAGCAGTTCGAGCATCGGGACCTCCTGAGCGGGGCCGCGCCCGCCGGGTCGGAAACCGGGTCAGCGTAGCGAAGCGCCGGAGCGGTGGCAAGGTACGCCGGCCGTATACTCGCAGCCGATGCCGCCGCGCTTCGACGCCGAGAGGCGGGCCGTCGAGCTCGCCGTCGCCGACCTCCTCGACCCCACGCTCCTGCGCAGCCTCGGGTTCGCCCACCGGGGCGGCTTCGAGCGGCTCTGGCTCGGGCAGGCGATCCACAGCCGCTACCAGGACGAGGCGCTCGCCACCGACCCGACCTACCGCCGGGAGGTGGCGCTGCGGCACACCTTCACCCATCGCGGCTGGGAGGTGACGCTCACCGGCCGCGCCGACGGGCTGCGCCGTGACGCCGGCGGCGCGCTCGTGGTCGAGGAGATCAAGTCGGTGCGCCGCGGGGCGCAGCTGGCGAACGCGACCCGCGAGCTCTACGCCCGGCAGGCCCGCCTCTACGCCTGGATGCTCGCCGCGAACGAAGACGTCGAGGTACGCGCCGAGCTGGTGCTCATCGAGATCGGCGGCGAGGGGGTGGAGCGCGAGGAGCTCCCGCTCGACCTCGCCGCTCTCGAGCTCGCTATCCGGCAGCGCCTCAACTCGATCCTCGGCGGTTTCGAACGCGCCGAGCGGGCGCGGGCCGATCGCCATGCCGCCGCCGGCGAGCTGCGCTTCCCCTATCGCACCCTCCGCCCCGGGCAGGAGGAGATCGTCGCGGCGGTGACCCGGACCATGGAGCAGGGCGAACAGCTCCTGCTCGAAGCCCCCACCGGGATCGGCAAGACCGCGGCGACGCTGATGCCGGTGCTGCGCCATGCGCTCGCGCACGATCGTCGCGTCTACGTCCTCACCGCCAAGACGCTGCAGCAGACGATGGCGATGACGGTCTGCGGCCTGCTGAACACCGGACGGAGCTTCCACGCCCTGCAGCTGCGCGCGAAGGCGAAGATGTGCGCCAACGGCGAGGTGATCTGCCACGAAGAGTACTGCCCCTACGCCCGCGACTACTACGGCAAGCTGGCGACCTCGGGGCTGGTCTCACGCCTGCTCGGCGACCATGGCGAGCTCCTCCCCGACGAGATCTTCACCGCCGCGCGGGCCGCCGAGGTCTGTCCGTTCGAGGTCAGCCTCGAGCTCGCCGCGGCCTCCGAGGTCGTCGTCTGCGACTACAACTACGCGTTCGATCCGTGGGTCGCGCTCGAGCCGTTCGCCCCCGGCGCCCATCTCGGCGACACGGTGCTCGTGATCGACGAGATCCATAACCTCGTCGAGCGCGGCCGCGGCTACCTGAGCCCCGAGCTCGCCGCCGCCGCCGCCCGGCGGGCGGCCGCCGAGCTCGCCGGGGCCGGGCCGGCGGAGCTGCTCGCGCGCAACGCCGCCCTCTGCCGGGAGCTCGCCGAGCTGATCGACGACGCGGTCGACTCGGCCCTCGCGATCGCCGGCGGCGAAGCCGCCGAGAGCCAGCTTCCCGAAGATGCCCTCTGGGCGTTGCGGCCGGAGTTCGACGCGGCGTTCGTCGACTACCTCGAGCACCAGCGCGAGACGAAGAGCTTCCGCGCCGACGACGCCTTCGTCACCCTCTACTTCACGCTCCTGCGCTTCCTCGCGGGGCTGCTCGAAGAGGGCCCCGCCTTCAGCCACCTCGTCGAGCGCCGCGAGGATGGCGGGGTGCTGCGCGTCCTCTGCAAGGATCCGAGCCGCCACCTCGGCGCCGTGCTCGGCCGCGCCCACGCCGTGGTCGGGCTGTCGGCGACGCTCTCCCCGCCGGAGTTCTACCGCGACCTGCTCGGCTTCGAACCGGCCCGGACCACGACCCTCTCGCTGCCGAGCCCGTTCCCGCCCGCGCACCGGCGGCTCGTGCTCGACGCCTCGCTCTCCACCGCCTACCGGGAGCGCGCCGCGAGCGCCCGCCCCCTCGGCGAGCGGCTGGCGGCGTTCGTCGACGAGATCGACGGCAACAGCCTGATCCTCTTCCCGAGCTTCGCCTTCCTGCACGAGGTGGCAGCGCATCTCCATCCGCGCCGCAAGCGGGTCCTCCGGCAGCAGCGGGAGGATGGGAACCGGGAGCGCGAGGCGCTCCTCGACACCCTCCGCGGCGCGGTGTTCGGTGACGTGGCGCTCCTCGCGGTGGCGGGCGGGGTCTTCGCCGAGGGGGTGGACTATCCCGGCGAGATGCTCCGCGCGGTGGCGGTGGTCGGCCCCTGCCTGCCGGTTCCGACGGTCGAGACCCGGCTGCTCCAGGAGTATTACGAGGAGCGCTTCGAGCGGGGCTTCGAGTTCGCGTTCGTGGTGCCGGGGATGACCCGGGTGGTGCAGGCCGCCGGCCGGCTCATCCGCTCGCCGGAGGATCGCGGGGTGATCGCGCTCTTCGACCGCCGCTTCCTCCACCGCCCCTACCGCGACCGCCTGCCGCCCGACTGGCTCCCGCCCGAGGGGATCCAGGGGCTGGTCGGCGACCCCGGCCGGGCGGCGGCGGAGTTCTTCGCCACCGTCGCCGGCCGGGGAGAGGAGCAGCCGGACTAGACGCGGCGGCGCGGCGGCCCGTAGACAGGATCGAAGCAGGCAGAGACCAGAGACTCTTCCCCCGCTTCGACCCTCCTTCGAACCCCGCCGCCCGGCGGGGTTTTTTTACCGGGACGGGGCGCCCCCCGGCGGGCGCGGCGGTCCGGCCGCGGGTGGGCGCATCCGCGGCAGGAGGCTCAGGTACCGCTGCCGCTCTTCGGGTCCGAGCAGCTCGCAGGTGACGAGCACGTTCTCGACGAACGCCCGGTCGAGCGCGGCGTTGAGCTCGGCGCTCTCGGAGAGCAGCTCGTCGATCCGCGCCGGATCGGGTTCCGGGCGCGCGAGCTCTTCCCGCAGCTCGCGCCGGGCCTCGGCGAGCTCGCACCGGTCCGCCTCGGTGAGCGCGAAGAAGATCCGCTGCTGTTCGAGGAACCGCTCGCGCACCGGGGAGGCGAGCTCGAGGCGATCGGCCATCGTCACGAACGGCCGCTTCCCCTCTCCCCACGGGAAGGGCCGCGCTGGCGGCCGGTGCTGCTGGCGATAGAGCCAGGCGCCGAGCAGGCCGGCGTTGAGGCCGAGCGAGAGCAGGAGCGCCACGAAGAGCCAGCGCCGCCTCATGGCGCCCCCTCTCCGTTGCCGGCGGTCCAGGAGAGCTCGGTGAGCGCGGGCTCGCCCCAGAGGCCGACGACCTCCACCTCGTGCCGGCCGCTGAGCGCGAAGCCGAGGAGCGAGCCGAGGCCGAGGCCGGCGAGCAGGGCCGCCGTCGCCACCGCCCGGACCCAGAGGGGTCGCAGCCCGGTGGCCGTCTCCGCACGGGCTTCCGCGAGCCGCCGCCGGACTCCCAGGGAGAACGAGGCGGGCACCGGGCCCGGAGGCGGCAGGGCGAGCCCCGTCCAGGCACGCTCCCAGGCCGCGAGGCGGCGGGCGGCGGCCGGATCCGCTTCGATCTTCCGGCGCAGCTCGGCGGCGGCGGCCGCGTCGAGACCACCGGCCAGGCAGCGCACGATCTCCCGATCCCGGATGCGCGTCATGACCCTCTCTCCTTTCCAGAAACCCCCGAGCCGCCCTCTTCCTGCGCCGCCGCGGCCACCAGCCGCCGCATCGCCCGCACCAGGCGGCTCTCGACCGCCCCTTCGGTGATCCCGAGCAGGCGGGCGATCTCGCGCTGGGGGAGGCCCTCGAAGCGCGCCAGCACCAGCACCACGCGCTGGCTCTCCGGCAGCTTCGCGATCGCGCGCCGGGTGGCCGCCCACCGCTCGCGGGCGGCGAGCTCCTCGGCCGGACCCGGAGCGTTCGATGCCGGCTCGAACGGCACGCCGCCCCCCTCCTCCTCGTCGCCCTGCCAGGCGAACGGCAGGAAACGCACGAGCCGGCGGCGGCGCAGCCGGTTGAGGCAGTGGTTCACGCCGATCCGGTAGAGCCAGGTGAAGAAGAGCCCTTCGGGACGGGCCCGGTCCGCGGCCCGGAACGCCTTGAGGAAGACCTCCTGGGCGGCGTCGCGGGCCTCCTCCCGGTCGCCGAGGAGGCGTTCGCAGAGCGTGAGCAGCCGCCGCTCGTGCCGCTCCACGAGCGGCTCGAAGGCGGTCGTGTCGCCATCCGCCGACCGGCGGAGCAGCTCCCAGTCCGGGTCGAGGCCCGCGCGGGCCGTGGCGACCTCGTTCACCTCTGCTCTGAAGAACCCCGGGAACCCGGAGATCCTGCGCCCCCGAGCGACTGTAGCACCCGCGCTCCCGGCCCCATCTCGCAACGTGGCAGAATCCGGCGGTGCTCGACGCGATCCTCGCCGCCATCACCAACGGGCCTGCCGAACCGTTCGACGACCTCGCGCGGGCGGCGTTCGCCTTCCAGTACGAGCGGATCCCCGCGCTGCGCGACCTCGCCGACCGGCGCGGGATCGCTCCCGCCGCGATCCGTTCCTGGCGCGCGGTGCCGATGGTGCCGGTGGCGGCCTTCCGCCGCCTCGAGCTCGCCGCCGGCCAGCCGGTCGAGCTCTTCCGCTCCAGCGGCACGAGCGGGGGCGAACGGAGCGTGCATCACCACCCCTTCCCCGGTCTGTACCGGGCGGCGATCGACGCCTCCTTCCCCGCCTTCTGCCTGCCGCACGGCGGCCGTCCCCCGATGCTCGCGCTGGTGCCGCCGCGCAGCCAGGTGACCGACTCGAGCCTCGGCTTCATGGTCGACCATCTCCTCACCCGCTTCGGCGATCCCCGTTCGGCGTACGCCTTCGGCCCGCACGGCGTCGAGGCCGCGGCGGCGCGCTCCTGGCTCGCGGCGCGCCAGCGCGACCAGGCGCCGGTGATGCTCCTCGCCACCGCCTTCGCGCTCGTCGACCTGCTCGCCGCGCTCGCCCGGTACGGGCTGCGCTTCCGGCTCGCGCCCGGCAGCACGCTCTTCCTCACCGGCGGCTTCAAGGGCCGCCAGCGGGAGCACACGCTCGCCGAGCTCGCCGCGGGCGTCGCCGAGGCCCTCGCCCTGCCCGCCGAGGGAATCGTCGAGGAGTACGGGATGACCGAGCTGACGAGCCAGGGCTACACCCGCACGCTGCTCGGCGGCCCCCCGGGTCTTTTCGTGCTGCCGCACTGGATGCGTTTCCGGGTACTCGACCCGGAGAGCCTCGAGGAGCTGCCGCCCGGCGAGCCCGGTCTGCTCGCGCTCTTCGACCTCGCCAACCTCGGCTCGGCGGTCCACCTCCTCACCGAGGATCTCGCGCTCGCCGAAGGAGAGGGCTTCCGTCTCGCGGGACGCGCCGCCGGCGCGCAGCTGCGCGGCTGCTCGCTCACCGTCGAAGAGCTCGCCGGCGGCGCCTGAGCCGCGCCTCAGGCCGCCGAGTCGCCGTGCGGCCCGCCGGGGTAGACCTGGCGCAGAAAGACGGCGAAACGCCGACAGGCGTCCACGAGGGTGAAGATCCCCGCCACCCGTTCGTCCTTGAACGCCACCGCGACGTCGAGCCGGCGGGCGGCGAGCTCGTCGAGCACGCGGTCGAGCGGCATGCTCATGGGGACCTCCACGGCCGGGGTGAGCGCGAGCTCGCCGACCGGCTGCGACGCGGGGACCCCGGCGAGCACGGTCGCGGTGGCCACCCCGAGAAAGCCCCCCGCAGCGACCACCGGAAGGTGATGGATCCGCTGCGCGGTCATCAGCGCCCGCGCGGCGCCGGCCGTCACCGTGGGCTCCACCACCTGAGGGAAAGGAGTCATCACCGAGCGCATCGTCGGCATCGCGTCGCGCACCACGACCTCCCGCGTCTTTCCGGAGATGGTACACGCCCGGCACTCCGGATTCACGGCATTTCGGATGATACTGCTAGACTTTCACGACGGAGGGCTTCCCATGCTCCTGTCGCGTCTTTCCCTCGTCCTGCTCGCCCTGTCCGTACTCGCCTTCTCACCTCCCGCACGCGCCGCCGACGAGCCGGTACCCCTGCTCGTCGCGCTCGATTCGAGCCGGTCGCTGCGCGCCGCCGAGCTCACCCGCGCTCGTGATCTCGTGGCGGGTCTCGGCCGTCAGCTCCCGGGGACCCCGATCGGGCTCCTGACCTTCGACGACGAGGCGCGGATCGTCGTCCCCCCGGGAGATCCCGCGAGGGTGGTCGACGCGCTCGAAGCCGTGGAGCTGGCGGGCCGCTACACCGTGCTCCACGACGCGCTCGTGCTCGGCGCCCGCACTCTCGCCAACGGCGGCGTGCTCCTGCTCCTCACCGACGCTCTCGACGAGAACTCGGCCACCACCTTCGAGGACGCGGCCCGGCTCGCCACCGAGCACGGGGTCCGGGTGCTCGCCGTCGCGGTCGGCCGGGCCGACGAGCGCACCCTGCGGCGGCTCGCGCTGCTCACCAGCGGCGCCTACGCCGGCCGGCTGGAGGCGATCGGCCCGGAGCAGGTCGGGGTCGAAGCCGAAGGGCTCACCACGGCGATCGCCGGTGCCCGCCGGGCCGCCGCGCCACCACCGCCGCCACCGGCGCCGGCGCCGGAGCCCGCGCCGGTACCGCCCCCCGCGCCGGCAGCCGGCCTGCCGCCGCTCGCCTGGCTCGGTCTCGCGCTGCTCCTCGCGGCGCTCGCCGCCGGGGTGGGCTACCTCCTGGCCCGCCGGCGGCCCGAGCCGATCCGCGAGGAGACGCTGACCGACTTCCGCCCCGACCCCGTTCCCGGGCCGACTCCCTGTCCGCGCTGCGATCGGCCGCTCGCGGCCAACGGCGTCTGTTCGTTCTGCCACGACACGGAGCTGGCCGCGCAGCTGCGCGCGCGAGCGGTGGTGCCACCGGGGCAGCTGCTCGAGATCTCGCTCGACGACACCGCCTCCTTCTCCCGGATCCCCTTCTCGGAGGCGATCGAGAAGACGTTCGTGCTCGCCGAGGAGACGGTCCTCGTCGTCCGCGAGCCGGGGCGCGATCCGCGCACGCTCCGCCTTCCGCCCGAGCGCGCGATCTCGGTCGGGCGCGACCGGCAGCAGAACACCCTCGCCTTCGCCGACCCGACGCTCTCGAGCCAGCATTTCCGGGTGGCTCCCCAGGACGGCATCTGGTACCTGCTCGATCAGAACTCGACCAACGGCCTCTTCGTCGGCGGCGAGCGCGTCCATCTCGCGCGCCTCCGGCCCGGCGAACCGTTCCGCGCCGGCCAGCTCGAGTTCGAGCTGCAGGTCCATCAGCAGAGCCTCAACTGAGGGCCTTCCGGAGCGAAGCGGAGCCAGCCGACCGCCGTGCCGAGCCCGGAACCGACGCCGGCCGCCGGGGCGGTCACCGGCCTCGCCGACTTCCACCTGCCGCCCGGCCTGGAGCCCCCCGGCTTCGCCGTTGCCACCACCGCGGGCCGGAGCTGGCGGCGGGCGCGCTGGAACGGCGAAGCGCTCGCCGCCGTCGCCGGGATCCTGGCGCGTGATGGCGCAGCGGCGCTGCGCGGGATCCCGGACCCGGAACTGCGCGCGGCCTGGACGGCGACGGTCGCGCGCTTTCGCGATCCGGCCAGCTCCGAGCGCCGCGCCCTCGATCCACTCCTCGCCGCGCTCACCGGCCTCTCCCCCGCCGGGCTCGCGGCCGGGCTCGAGACGATCCTCGCGGGGGTGGACGGTGAGCCGGCGGCGGCCCTCCTCGCCCGTGCCCGCCCCCTGCCGCGGCCGGGGCCCGGGCTCGTGGTGCTCGCCGGCAACCTCCCCGGGCTCGGCCTGCAGGCGCTCTGGCCGGCGCTCGCGCTGCGCCGGCCGGTGCTGCTCAAGAGCGCCTCCCGCGAGCCGCTGCTGATACCCGCCTTCCTCGGCGCGCTGGCGCGCTGGCTCCCGGCGCTCGCCTCAGGCGTCGCCGCCGCCACCTGGCGGGGCGGCGCGGAGGAGATCGAGGCCCCGCTCCTCGCCGCGGTCGACCGCGTGCTCGCCTACGGCGACGAACCGGCGCTCGCCGACCTCGCCCGCCGTGCCCCGGGCAGGCTCGTCGGCCAGGGGCCGAAGGCGAGCGTGGCGCTGGTCGGGGCGGATGCGGATCCGGCGCTCATCGCCCCCGGCCTCGCCCGCGACGTCGCCCTCTTCGACCAGCAGGGCTGCCTCTCGCTGCACGCGGTCTACACGAGCGGCGACGCCCCGCGCCTCGCGGCAGCTCTCGCCGCGGCGCTCCGGGAGATCGCGCGCCTCTGGCCACCCGGCCCGGCGCCGCTGCCGCTCGCGGCGGCGGTCCGGCAGCTGCGCGAGGAGGCCGCGCTCCGCGGTCTGCCGCACCACGAGCTCGCGCTCGCCGCGGGCACGGTGATCGTGGAGAGCGATCCGGGCTTCCAGCCATCACCGGGTCTGCGCACGGTGCGGATCCATCCGGTACCCCGCCTCGCGGCGGCGGTGACCGCGCTCACGCCCTGGCAGGGCCGCCTCCAGGGGGCGACGCTCGCGGGCGGCGAGGCCTGGGATCAGGCGGCAGCCGTGCGGGCCCTCGGCGTCTCCCACCTCACCCCTCCCGGCGAGCTGCAACGGGTCGACGTCGGCTGGGCCAACGGCGGCATCGACCCGCTCGAAGCGCTGGGATAGCTCCCGCGCGACCGCCCGCGAACGGGCCGGGGAGCAGCTCACCGGGGGTGGGGAGCGGAAGGACGGCTCAGATCGCGCCGGCGTTCTTCAGGATGTCGTAGAGCGCCGACTCGGGGCTTCGCCAGGCGTTGTTGGGGATCCGGCCGAGCTCCTGGCCATCCCGCAGCACGATCGCGGTGGGCACCGCGCGCACGTTGAACCGCTTCGCCTCCGGCTCGTCGCCGAAGGAGTTCGGCACGGCCCGGTAGTGGAACCGGATGTGCTCCCTGCCGACCCCCTCCTCGATCCGCAGCAGCAGCGGCACGTGGTCCTTGCAGTGCGGGCACCAGGAGCCGAAGAAGACGAGCACCTCGACGTCCCCTTTGGCCTGCCGCAGCTTCGCCATCACCTCGGCGATGGGGGTGTACGCCGCCGCCTTGCGGGCGTAGGTCGGATCGTGGGCGGCGACCTCGCGACCGCTCTTGTCGCCGAGCAGCCAGGGCCGGGGCTTGAGGCGCACCTCGTGCCCGGAGGCGCGGAAGACGACATCCTCGCCGGCGATCTGGAACGGCGCCTCGCGGCCGAGCGGCGGCTGGCCGAACAGCTCGATCGCGATGTCGGAAGGGCGGCCGATCCCCATCAGGTCGAGCAGCTCCACCTCGCGCGTCGCGGTGCCGAGCCGGACCGGTGACGGCAGCTCCGGCACGAGGAGGACGAGCGAGCGGGCGCGCTGCGCGAAGAAGATCTCCGCCTTGGGGGAGGGCTGGCCGTCCACGAGCACGATCCACTCGCCGGTGAGCACATAGGGCATGCCCTGCGCCCCGACGGCGGCGGGCAGGAGCAGGAGGGCGCAGAGCAGCAGCGAAACGGAAGCGAACGATCGAGCGGTCATGGAACGACGCCTCCTGCAACTGCCGCGCCAGGCTCGGAGAGCCAGGGTGGCAGGCCGGAATAGGTGGCGGTGACCCGCCCCTCCTCCACCACGAACGAGCGGGGGAGGCGGCGATGGAGGAGCTCGAGGAGCGCGTTCGGCGCCGAGGCCAGCGCGAACGCCGGCGCCCACTCGAAGAGGAGGCGGCTCTCGGCGCCGGCCGGGAAATCCGCGAGGAAGGTCGCCAGGGGCTCGCCGCCCCGCTCGCCGTACTCGTTGAGAGCGTCCACGAGCGCGGGCGTCTCCGGGCCGTCCGGATCTCCGATCACCACGAAGTGGCGGCCGGAGGCGAGAGCCGGCGCCAGCTCGTCGAGACAGACGCGTTCCGCCCCCTGTCCCGCGCAGAGCTCGGCGAGCGTCACTCCCGGCTTGAGCTCGGTGGCGAAATCGTCGAGCGGCAGGTGCGGGCTCGCCAGCGCCAGCCCCACCGTCACGACCGCCGTGCCGGCCGCCGCCGCCGCGATCGCACGCCACCGCCGCGGGCGCGCGGCGCCCAGCCAGGCGAGGACGAGGCCGGGCACGAGGAGGAAGAAGTCCTGCAGGAACGCCTCCCGGGGGGAGCGTTCGAGCAGGGGTCCGAAACAGCCGCAGCCACTGCTGTCGAGCGGCGGCAGCCCCTGCAGGTCCCGCCAGGCGGCGCGCCCGGTGAGGAAGAGGAAGAGCAGGACGAGAGCGGTGGCGGCGAGCAGCACCGGGCGGTTCCGGAGGCCGAAGAGGAGCGCCACGCCGAGGCCCGCTTCGAGCGCGAGGGCGAAGAGCGCGACGAGGCGGGCGGAGAGCAGGATCTCCAGCCCCTCGGCCCGGATCTGCGCGGCGAACGCCTCCGGGTCGAGCACCTTGCCGAAGACCGCCACCAGCAGCACGAGGCCGAGGACGACGCCGCCGATCACCCCCGCCAGGGAGCGCCAGCGCCGTCCCGCCGGGAGCCGTTCCGTGGAGGATGCCATCTCGGAGACGGCCGGGCCTCAGCTCCGGCGCACGACCGCGGTTCCGGCCAGCAGGTCGTGGAGCCCCCGCTTGTCGCCCCGGAAGGCGACGAGCAGGAAACCGATTCCGAAGAGGAAGCCGCTGAGCATGCAGCCGATCCAGCGCACGAACGCCTTGAGCGCGCCGATCCCGCCGCCGGGGGGCACCCCCTCGGCCACGATGGCAAGCCCGAGCAGCTTCTTGCCGGGCGAGGTGCCGAAGAACGCCCAGCCCACGAAGACGATCGCGAGGCCGGCCGCGATGCTCAGGACCATGCCGAGGATCGGGAACACGGGCGAGCGGGTGAGCCAGTAGAGCGCGGAAAAGAGCATGGAGACGAGCATCGCCAGCAGGCCGTCGAGCAGCGACGCGGCCACCCGGATCCAGAAGCCGGCCGGCGATACCGGCCTGGTCTCCACCCGGGCGCGCGGCGGCGGTGGCGGCGGGGCCAGCTCGATCTCACGGATCGACGAGAGCACCTCGCCGGAGGGAGGCGGGGGCGGCTCGGGCCGCGGCGGCGGGGCCGGCGGCACGGCAGGCCCCGGCGCGAAAGCCGGGGGTGGCGGGGGTGCGGCAGGTCCGGGAGCAAAGGCTGGCGGCGGCGGTGGCGGCGCGGCCGGAGCCGCCAACGGTGCTGACGGCACCGGCGGTACCGTGTCGGACAGCGGCAGCGGCGGTGGCGCTTCGAACGGCGGCGGCGGCGGCGCGGCGGCCGGAGGGCCGGCCGGCAGCAGGCGCTCCACCGGGCCGCCGCAGGCCGGACAGGCCTCGGCGCCGCGCGGCGCCGGGAGGTTGCAGGCCGGGCAGAAGAGCGCATCGGCCTCGATGCGCACCGTCGCCCCCGGCACCGGGGCGGGCGGCACGAGACGGATCACGAGGACGGTCTCGCCGACCATCACCCGGTCGCCGTTCTCGATCTCGACCCGGCCCTCGATCCGTTTCCCGTTGACGAAGGTGCCGTTGCTCGAGCCGTGGTCGGTGACCGCCGCGCGGCCATCCTCGAAATGGAGCGTCGCGTGATGACGGCTCACCGTCACGTCTTTGAGCGAGAGAGCGCAGGTGCGGCTGCGCCCGACCGTCGTCTCGCCGCCGGCCAGCTCGACGGTACGGCCTTCGTAATCCACGTAATGACGCCAGGTCTGTCCGGTCACGAGCTCCTCCGCGCCGCCTGCTGCCGCGGCGTTCGCGAATCGGAGGGGATTCTATCCGATCGCCGTCCCGCCGCCCGGGCCGCGAGCTCGGCGCGCAGCGCGATCGCGGTCGGTCCGGTGCCCTGCTCGAGCAGCCCCGGCAGCGGTCCGCAGAAGAGGAGCTCGCCGCCGCGCGGCCCGCCGCCGGGACCGAGATCGATCACCCAGTCCACCCGCGAGATCAGGTCGAGATGATGCTCCACGACGAGCACGCTGTCGCCGCGGGCGACGAGCCGCCGCAGGGTGCGGACGAGCAGGTCGACGTCGGAGAGGTGGAGCCCGGTCGTCGGCTCGTCGAAGAGGAAGAGCTGCGGCCCGCTGCGCGCCGGCCGGCTGAGGAAGGAGGCGAGCTTGAGGCGCTGCGCCTCGCCGCCAGAGAGCGTGGAGGTCGGCTGGCCGAGCCGCAGGTAGCCGAGGCCAACCTCGACGAGCGGCTGCAGCTTCCGGCAGAGGGAGCGCTCGGCGGCGAAGAGCTCGAGCGCGGCCTCCACCGTCAGCTCCAGCGTCTCGGCGATGTCGCGCCCGGCATGAGAGATCGCCAGCACGTCGCGGCGGAAGCGGCGGCCCTGGCAGAGGTCGCAGGTCACCGTCACCGGCGCCATGAACTGCATGTCGACCTCCTGCACGCCGGTGCCGAGGCACTCCGGACAGCGACCGCCCTCGACGTTGAAGGAGAAGTGCGAGGGGGTCACGCGGCGGCGACGGGCCTCTTCGGTGTTGGCGAAGAGACGGCGGATGTCGTCGTACGCCTTGGTGAGGGTGACGGGGCTCGAGCGGCTGGAGCGGCCGAGCGGGCTCTGGTCGACGAGCGTCACGTCGCTCACCCGTTCGAGGCCGCGCAGCTCGTCGACCGCCCCCGGCTCCACCTCCACCGCCCCCTGGCGGCGCTGATGGTTCGCCCAGAGGACGTTCTCCACCAGCGTCGACTTGCCCGAGCCCGAAACCCCGGTGACCGCCACGAGCGCCCCGAGCGGGAAGTCGACGTCGATGCCGCGCAGGTTGTTCGCCCGCGCCCCGCGGATCGAGACCATCGGCAGCTGGCGCAGCTCCTCGTCGCGGCTCACGCGGCCCCGCTCGCGCCGGTAGCGCGCCAGATGGCTGCGCGCGACCGGCGAGGAGCGGCGGGTTAGGAACTGAGCGGTGAGCGACTCCGGATGGGCGAGCACCGTCGCGAGCGGCCCCTCCACGACGACCTCGCCCCCCTGCTCGCCGGCGCGGGGACCGAGGTCGATGACATGGTCGGCGCCGGCGATGATCGCCGGGTCGTGCTCGACCGCGAGCACGGTGTTGCCGCGCGCCGCGAGGTCGCCGAGCAGGGCGAGCAGCCGGCCGCTGTCGCTCGGATGGAGGCCGATCGTCGGCTCGTCGAGGACGTAGAGGGTCCGGGTCAGGCCCGAGCCGAGCGCCGCCGCGAGGCGGATCCGCTGCGCCTCGCCGCCGGAGAGGGTGCGCGCCTGCCGGTCGAGCTCCAGGTACTCGAGCCCGACGCGGGCGAGGACGCCCAGCCGCTCGCCGAGCTCGGCGAGCAGATGCCCGGCTCGCGCCCGCTCCCCCTCGCTCCAGCGCTGCGCCGCGAGCCAGCGGGAGAGGGCCGCGACGTCGAGCTGCAGCAGATCGGGCAGCCGCGCGCCGCCCAGACGCACCGCCAGCGCCTCCGGCCGCAGCCGGGTGCCGCCGCAGCGCGGGCAGGGATCGTAGGAGCGGTACCGGGCGAGGAGCACCCGGACGTGGACCTTGTAGCTGCGCTGCGTGAGCCAGGAGAAGAAGTCGTCGAGGTTGCAGAACTCCCCCTTCCCGCTCCACGCCCACGCCCGCTCCTCCGGGCTGAGCTCCCCCCACGGCCGGTCGATGTCGATTCCCCGCGCCGCCGCGGCGGTGAGCAGGTCGTCGTAGAGCTCCTCGTACGCCGGGCTGTTCCACGGCGCGAACGGGTGGCCGGAGAGGGAGCGCGTCGGATCGGGGACGACGCGCTCCCGGTCGATCCCGAGCAGGCGGCCGAAGCCCTGGCACTCCGGGCAGGCGCCGAGGGGGGAGTTGAACGAGAAGAGCGCGGGCGACGGCGGGGAGACCGCCTCGCCGCAGACCGGACAGGCGAGCTCGGCAGCGACGAAGCGCGTGCCGTCCGGCCCCGTCGCCTCCACCCGCGCCGCGATTCGCAGCCCCTCCTCGAGCGCCGCCGCCACCCGCGGGGCGCTCTCGGCGGTCGCCCGGAAGCGGCCGAGCACCAGGGGGAGCGGGTCGATCCCCGCCGGCCAGGGGTCGCCGGCGGCGAGGCGCCGCACCTCGCCCGCGGGATCGAGCCAGCGCCCGAAGCCGAGCCGCACGAGCTCGGCGAGCAGCGCTTCGGCTCCCCGGGGCGGGCGCGGCTGGCGCACCACGAGCAGGAACGGCTCGCCGACCGCGCCCGCCGCGAGCTCCGCGGCGGCCTCGGGAGGCGAGGCGCGCCGGGCCGGGCCGTGCCCGTGCGGACAGCCGACCTCGCCGAGGTGGGCGTAGAGGAGCCGCAGCACGTCGTGGATCTCGGTGAGCGTCGCCACCGTGGAGCGGGCGTTGCGCACCGGGTTGCGGGCCACGAGCGCCACCGCCGGGAGGACGTTGCGGATCTCGTCGACCTGCGGCCGCTCGCGCTGTTCGAGGAAGTTGCGCGCGTAGGTGGACATCGACTCCACGAAGCGGCGGTGCCCCTCGGCGTAGACGGTGTCGAAGGCGAGCGACGACTTGCCCGCGCCCGAGGGGCCGGTGACCACCGTCACCTTCCCGTGCGGAATCCGGCAGCTCACCCCCTTGAGGTTGTGGGTGCGGGCGTTGTGGACTACGACGGCAGAGGGGCGGGGCACGGTGATCGCCTCCGGCGCGATGGCTGGGCGCCGAGCCCTTGATCATACCTCCCCGATTTCAGCCCTGTGGCGGGGCGGCGGCGCCGCCGAAGAGGCGCCGCAGCCAGCGCCGGAACCGGCCGCTCTCCGGCTCCCCCTGTCCCTCCTCCGCCTCCGGCGGCGGGGCTCCGAGGCGATCGCCCGCCCAGCGGGGGCCGCCGTGCAGCGGGCAGCCGAGGGTGGGAGCCCGCGAGGCGAGGAAGAACTCGTCGATCACCTGCGGGCAGAGCGGCAGCGCGAGGCCGCCGCTCGCCGGATCGATCGTCCGCCGCACGACCCCGGCGGGCGGCGCGATCTGCCCGTAGCCGCCGGGCGGACGGGTCCGGAGCATGAAGCCGGTCCAGACCGGCAGCGCTCCGGCGGCGCCGCTGAACGGGGTCGGCCGGTTGTCGTCGTAGCCGACCCAGGCGAGCGCCACCTTGCCGGGTGCGAAACCGGCGAACCAAGCGTCGCGCTTCTGGTTGGTGGTCCCGGTCTTGCCGGCGACCGGGTCGGTGAGCCCGAGCTGCCGCGCCCGCTGGCCGGTGCCGTGGGCCACCACCCCCTCGAGCAGCGAGGTCACGAGGTAGGCGGCCTCGGGGGAGAGCACCCGCTCGGGCGGCGGCAGCGCCGTACCCGCGAGCGGCTGCCCCCGGCCGTCGAGCACCCCGTCGAGGGTGTGCACCGGGGGACGCACGCCCCCGGAGGCGAAGACCGAGTAGACCGTGGCGAGCTCGAGCGGCGAGAGCTCGAACGCCCCGAGCGCGAGCGCCGGGACCGGGGAGAGGGGGGAGGCGACGCCGAGCCGCCGGGCGAGGTCGACGATCGGCGGCAGCCCGACCTCGAGGGCGAGACGCACCGTCGGGAGGTTCCGGCTCCGCTCCACTGCGGTGCGCGCCGAGATCCAGCCGAGGAACTCCCCGTCGTCGTTCTTCGGGCTCCACTGCCGCCCCGCGAGCTCGAGCAGGAGCGGCTCGTCGGCGATCAGCGTCGCCGGGGTCGCCACCTCCCCCGCGAACGCGGCGGCGTAGACGACCGGCTTGAAGGTGCTCCCCGCCTGCCGCCGCATCTGGCTCACGCGGTCGAACTGGCTCGCCCGGAAGTCGCGCCCCCCGACCCAGGCCCGGGCGCCGCCGGTGAGCGGATCGAGCGCCACGAGCGCGGCCTGGAGCGGCGCGCCGCGCTCTCCCACCCGCCCCGCGAGGTCGGCGACCCCGGTTTCGACCGCCGCCGCCGCCGCCGCCTGCTCCACCTCGTCGAGGGTCGAGAGAAGGATCAGACCCGCGTCGGCGAGACTCTCGATCCCGTAGCGCCGCCGCGCCTCGGCCGCCACCGCGGCGGCGAAGAACGGCGCCCGGTTCTGCCCGTAGCCGGTGGCGCGCACGCCGAGCGGCGCCGCCTTCGCCGCCTCGGCCCGCTCGCTCGCGACCCAGCGCAGCGCGACGAGCCGGTCGAGGATCTGGTTGCGGCGCGCGAGCGCCGCCTCCGGGCGGCGGTAGGGGGAGAGCTCGGCGGGCGCGCGGATGATCCCGGCGAGGAGCGCCGCCTCGGCGAGGTCGAGCTCCGCGGCCGGCTTGTCGAAGTAGGCGCGCGCCGCGGCCCCCACCCCCATCAGGTTCACCGGCCCCGGTTTGCCCCAGAAGATACTGTCGAGATAGATCCGCAGGATCTCCCGCTTCTCGTAGCGGAGCTCGACGAAGAGCGCCAGCAGCGCCTCGCGCAGCTTCCGCTCGAGCGTCCGCTCGGCGGAGAGGAACCGGTTCTTGACGAGCTGCTGGGTGAGCGTCGAGCCGCCCTGGCGCACCGTGCCGCCCCGCAGGTTCGTCCAGAGGGCGCGGGCGATCCCCGAGAGCGAGAGGCCCGGGTGCTCGAAGAAGCCGTCGTCCTCGGCGGCGAGCACCGCCTGCACCAGATCCCGCGGGATCTCGTCGAGCGGCACCGGCACCCGGTCGCGCAGCTCGGGGCCGTACCAGGAGGCGAGCAGGTACGGTTCGAGGAGAGCCGTCCGGAGCGTCTCCGTGCCGTCATGCAGCCGTTCGATCCGATCGCCGGCGAGGTCGATGACGAGCAGCCCGCCTCCCGTCCAGCCCCGGGGCGAGGGGAAGCGGCGCTGGGAGATCGCCACCTGCCGCGGCAGCGCCCGGTAGGTCCCCGGCAGGAGCCCGTCGCGTGGCGCCGGCCGGTAGCCGCACCCTTCGAGACGCCGCACCAGCGCGTCCGGGTCGATCTGCATCCCGGCCTCGAGCCGCAACGCCCGCGCGTAGAGCCGGGACGGGAGGGTTTCGGTCTCGGTCGCGAGGCTGCCGGCGAGGCGCCAGTACGGCCAGACGAACCAGACGCCGGCGCCGACGACGAGCACGACGAGGAGGAGCAGCCAGCGCAGGACCCGGAAATCCCGCCGCCGCCGCCGTCGCCGGGTGCTGGTGCCGGTGCCGACCGTCCGCCGCCGCTTCGCCACGGCCGCATTCTAGGCGGGCGAGGGCACCGGTTCGGATAGCATGAGCGGCGGGAGGCCCCAGATGATCCGAACGCTCACGACCGCCGCCGCGCTCCTCGCCGTTCTCGCCCTCGCCGGCTGCGCCGCCCCGCCGCCACCCCCCGCCAACGACTCGGAGACGCCGCCGGCCACGGCCTACTCTTCCTCCGAAGCCGCCCGCACGGAACGGATGGAGACAGAGGCCGCAGCGATCCGGGAGCGGTGGGCGGAGGTCCAGGAGATGGAGGGCACGCCGGAAGAGAAGCAGCGCGCCGTCGAGGAGCTGATGGCCCGCGAGCGCGCCCTGATGCGGGACGGCGAAGGCGAGGCTCCGGAGCCTGCCGGCGACGAGCACCCGCCCATCTGAGCCCCGCGTTCCCCGCTGATCCGGGCTCGCCGGCGGCGCGGAGGGATTGGTATCCTCCCGGGTCGCCATGATCTCGGTCTCGAACCTCGCCAAGGCGTACGGCTCCGACCTGCTCTTCGAGCGGGTCTCGCTGCAGCTGAATCCGGGGTGCCGCTACGGCCTGGTGGGCGCCAACGGCTCCGGGAAGACGACCTTCCTGCGCCTGCTCGCCGGCGACGAGCCCCCGAGCGACGGCACGATCTCGATCGCCCGGCGGCTCCGCGTCGGGGTGCTCCGGCAGGATCATTTCCGCTACGAGCAGGACCGGATCCTCGACGTCGCGATGATGGGGCGGCGGGAGGTCTACGACGCGCTCCGGGCGCGCGAGGCGCTGCTCGAACGGACCGACGCCGAGTTCGACGCCGAGCGGTACGCCGCGCTCGAAGAGGTGATCCTCAACCACGACGGCTACGCGCTCGAGGCCCGCGCCGGGGAGATCCTCGAAGGGCTCGGAATCCCCACCGCCCGCCATCTCGAACCGCTCTCGGCGCTCTCCGGCGGCTTCAAGCTGCGGGTGCTGCTCGCCCAGGTGCTCGCCGGCGATCCCGACGCGCTCCTGCTCGACGAGCCGACCAACCACCTCGACATCCTCTCGATCCGCTGGCTCGAGAAGTTCCTCGTCGCCTACAAGGGGACGGCGCTCGTCATCTCGCACGACCACCGGTTCCTCGACAACATCTGCACCCACATCCTCGACGTCGACTACGCCACGATCCTCCTCTACCCCGGCAACTACCAGGCATTCAGCGAGGCGAAGGTCGCCGAGCGCGACCGCAAGGAGGCGGAGATCGAGAAGCGCGAGGCGGAGATCGCGCGCCACCGGGAGTTCGTGGACCGCTTCCGCGCCAAGGCGACGAAGGCGCGCCAGGCGCAGTCGAAGATCAAGCTGATCGAGAAGATCGTCATCGAGAAGCTCCCCCCCTCCTCCCGCCGCTACCCGGTCTTCAAGCTCCGGCAGCGGCGGCCGAGCGGCCGGCAGGTGCTCGCGCTCAGCGGGATCGACAAGGCGTACGGCGAGAACCGGGTGCTTGCCGGCGTCGACCTCACGCTGCGGCGGGGCGACCGGCTGGCGGTGATCGGCCCGAACGGGATCGGCAAGTCGACGCTGCTGCGGATCGCCGTCGGCGAGCTCGCCGCCGACGCCGGCCAGGTGGAGTGGGGGTACGAGACCTGGCCCGGCTACTACGCCCAGGACCACAAGGCGCTCCTCGGCCCCTCCGATCAGACGGTCGAGGCGTGGCTCTGGGAGAGCTGCCCCGGCGAGCCGATCGGCTTCGTGCGCGGCAAGCTCGCCGAGGTCCTCTTCTCCGGCGACGACGTGCACAAGCCGCTGCGGGCGCTCTCCGGCGGCGAGGTCGCCCGCCTCGTCTTCGCCCGCCTCTCGGTCGAACGGCCGAACGTGCTGGTGCTCGACGAGCCGACGAACCATCTCGACCTCGAGGCGATCGAGGCGCTCGTCGACGGGCTCGAGGCGTACGACGGCACCCTCCTCTTCGTCTCCCACGACCGCTGGTTCGTGGGCAAGCTGGCGACCCGGATCCTCGAGATCACCCCGCACGGCATCCGCGACTTCGAAGGGGGCTACGAGGAGTACGTCGCCCGCTGCGGCGACGATCACCTCGACGCCGACACCGTGCTGCTGCGCGCGAAGCAGGAGCGCCGGGAGGCGAAGCAGCGCCGCGCCCGCCCCGCCGACGACCCGCAGCGCCGCGCCCGGCGCCGCAAGCTCACCGCCGCCCGCGACGAGACCACCGCGGCGATCGAGAAGGCCGAGAACCGGGTGCACGAGATCAACGAGCTCTTCTGCAACCCCGGCTTCTTCGACCGGACCCCTCCCGCCGAGGTCCGCAAGCTCGAACAGGAACAGCGCCAGCTCGCCACCCGCCGCGACGAGCTCATGCTCGAATGGGAACGCCTCGAAACCGAGCTCGACGCCCTCGGCCCGGACGCGGCACCGTAACGGATCCGACCTCCCGCCTCCCCGGTCTACGTCCGATCATGCTCGGTCGCGACCGATCGAGCGCGACACCGCGTCCAGAGTCTCGCCGCGCAGCACCCGCAACACCGCCTCGCGCTTGCGTCGCGAGGAGAACCGCCCCCCTCCTCCGCGCGACGCGGGCTCTCCTGCGCTCGCCCTACGGGCTCCCTCCGGAGAGCCCGCAACGGCTCCTGCCTTCTTCCTTGCCATCTTCTCCTCCTCGGGGGATTCTTCCCCCAATCAGATGTCCAAGGAAACCCTGGGGCGCAGGACGGGCCAGCTCCTCCGGGCTACGCCCGGACCGAACCAGATCGACCATCCGGGCCCGAAACTCCGCTGGGTACGGCGGATGTGACTTCGGCATCCTGGACTCCTCCGCTCACCAGAGCATAGCTGTCCACGAAACCGGGGCAACTCCACTGCGGCGAATCTTCATCCTCGGCCACAGCCTCGGCGGGTACCTCCTGCCGCGGATCGCCCTCGCCGCCGAACCGCTCGGTCTCGCCGGCTTCATCAGCCTCGCCGGCCCGACCCGGTCGCTCGAAGAGCTGATTCTCCAGCAGACGAACCATCTCCTCTCTCTCGCCGGAGACAGCCTGTCGGCCGAGGAGAAGAAGCAGCTCGACGAGCTTGCGGGCGCGGTCGCTCGGATCCGGGCCCTTTCGGAAACCGACAAGGGATCGACGACGAGGATCCTCGGAGCCATGCCCGCGTACTGGCTCGACCTGCGCGGCTACGATCCGGCCGCGGCGGCGAAGAAGGTCACGCAGCCGATGCTCTTCCTGCAGGGGGGGCGCGACTACCAGGTGACCGCCGAGGACCTCGAGGGCTGGAAGCGGGCATTGGGCGACCGGGCGGACGTCGGCTTCCGGCTCTTCCCCCGGCTCAACCACCTGTTCTTCGAGGGCGAGGGGACGATCACCCCGCTCGAGTACACGCAGAGACACGGCAGCGTCGCGCTCGCGGTCATCGAGGAGATCGCCACCTTCCTGGGCGTGGGGAGGGGCGGGAAGGAGAGCCCGAAGCCCGAGAAGCCGTCGTGACCTGGCCGGCGACCGGTTGCCGGCACGCCCTGTCGCAGCTCCAGCTCGCGCTCAGCGCGATCCGGACAGACGCCCGGGCGGCGACGGCTCCCTTTCGATCTCGTGGCGCAGAGCGGCGGCGCCCTCCTCCGGCGCGGGGTGACCGAGCAGGCTCGCGCCGGCGAGAAAGATCGTGTCCGGACCGTAGAGGCGGCGCAGTCGCCGGATCCGCGCCGCGTCCATGCCGCCGCCGAGCACCGGGAAGGCCGGGGCGAACGCGCCGAGCGGGCGGCGCAGGGCGGCGGCGACGTCGAGGCACTCGCGCCGGGTGAAGCGGAAGCGGTTCCCCGCGTGCGGGTAGATGACGCCGTCGGCCCCGGCCAGGCGGAAGAGCTCCCCCCAGAGAAGCGCGGGAGCGAAGCCGTGGGTCGCGCCGAGGAGGGCGCCGGAGAGGCTCGGGTGTGCGAGGAGCGCGAGCCCGGAGCGAGCGGCGAGCGAGCGCACGGTGTCGAGCCCGACGAGGAGCGGCGCGATCAGCGCCGCCCGCACGCCGAGGCTGGTGAGCATCTCGACGCGCTCGCCGAGGCGATCGATCGGACCGGTCAGGTTCGGCACGTAGAGGCAGGAGCGGCCGTGGCGATTCGCCGCCGCGACCGCCTCCTGGCAGCGCGCCACCCGCTCGGCGAACGGCGCCCACGGCTGATCGGCGAGCGAGTGGTCGTCCTTGACGAGATCGATCCCGCCGCGGGCGAGCCGCCCGGCGAGCTGCGCCAGCTCGCTCGCGCCGAGCCCGAGCGGCTTGAGCGTCGCGAGCAGGAGCGGCCGGCGCACGGTCACCCCGCAGCGGGCGCGCAGCCCGTCCACGCCGCAGGCCGGTCCCGGGAAGGCCGCGAGCAGCGCTTCCGGCCAGCGCACCGCGGTGAGGCGGACGCCGCGCTGCATCGAGATGTTGCCGAAGAGGAGGTTCAGGAGCTGCGGCAGCTCGGCGCCCGCCGCGGCCGCGGGGAAGGCGAGCCGGGCATGCGCCCGGTGCGGGCCGGTCTCGGCCACCGCCACGACCCGGCCGGCCGCGGCGGCACGCACCGGTTCCGGCACGAGCGCGAGGTCGAGCTCGACCGTCTGCTCGCGGGCGATCTCGGCAGCCCGCGTTGCCGCTGACTCGCCAGGGGCGAGGCGGAGGTCGATCGACAGCTCGAGCTCGTCGCCCGGATGGGTGGAGGTCTCCATGCGGGAGTGATTCTCCCCCGGAACGCCGCCAACCGTGGCCGCACGGGGGAACTCCGCCGCCGCGGTCCGGTCTCATTCGGCATGGGCGCCCCTCCGAGCCCCGGCTTCGCCTATCCTCTGGCCGTGCTCTCCTGGGTCCGCCCCGCGCCCCGCGCCGCCGTCGACGATCCCGACCGGGTGGAGGTGACGGCCGCCCGGGCTGGCGACGAGGCGGCGTTCGAGCGTCTCGTCGCCCGCCACGAGGGTACTCTCTACCGGCTCGCCCGGCGGCTTCTCGGCGACGAGGAGGAGGCTCTCGACGCGGTGCAGGAGACCTTCCTGCGTATCTACCGGGGTCTCGGCGCGTTCCGCGGGGAGGCGCGCTTCCGGACCTGGGCGACGGGAATCGCGATCCATGTCTGTCGCAACCGCCTCGCGAGCGCCAGCGCGCGGGCCGCCCGGCGCTCGGTGCCGCTCGCGGGGGGTGAAGAGGAGGATCCCTCCTCCCGCTTCGAACGGGAGCTCGTCGACCCGGCACCGGGCCCGGAGGCCGCGGCCCGGGGCTCGGAGCTGCGCCGGGCCGTTAGCCGAGCGCTCGCCAAGCTCACGCCCGAGCACCGGGAGGTCCTCCTCCTCTGCGAGATGCAGGGGCTTTCGTACGAAGAGGCCGCCGCGGCGCTCGGCTGCCGGCTCGGCACGGTCCGGTCGCGGCTGGCGCGCGCCCGGCGGGCACTGCGGCAGCATCTGGAAGGGATCTGGCCATGAGATGCGAGGAGCTCCGGCGCGAACTGGACGAGACCGGGGAGATCACCTCCCCCGCCGCGCGTGACCATCTGGCCGCCTGCGCCGACTGCGCACGAGCCGTCGCCCTCTGGGAGGAAGCCCGGGCGACGCTGCGGGAGCTCGACCAAGAGTCGACACCGCCGTTCCTCCATGCGCGGGTCATGGCGAATCTGCGGGCGGCCGAGCGCGAACGGCTCGCGCCCCGCCGCCCCTGGCGCCTCGCCGCCCGGAGCGTGGCCGCGCTGGCCGCGGTGCTGGCGATCTCCTTCGCCGGCTGGATCGTCTGGCGCGTCGCACCGGAGACACCGGTCCCCGTGGAGGTGCCGACAGCACCCCGGGCCGGTGAGCGCGCCCCCGAGCCCGAGCCCGTCACGCTGCCGCCTCCCCTCCCGGAGGTCCCGCCCGCCCCCGCCACGGTCTCGCCGCCGCGGGCGCCCTCGACCCGGCCGGCACCCGCCGCGCTGCGTGAGGCGGCGGCTCCGGCCGAGGAGGCGATGCCACGATCGGAGGCGGAGGCCAAACCCGCGGCCGTGGCCGAACCGCCTGCGACCCCGGTGGCTCTCGGCACGGCCGCCGATGGAGCGGTGCCACCGCCGGCTCGTCCCTCGCTCTCCCGACGCGCGACGCCGGAGCGCGAAACGGCCGAAGGCACCCGGGCAGCGCGCGCTCGCGCGGCGCGGCAGCCGGGCGGCGAGGCGCTCACCATGGCAGCCCGGTCCGCGGCGGCGACGCGGAGCGGGGAGGTCGCCTGCACCCTCTTCGCCGGCACCGGCGAGCCGCCGCGCACGCTCACGCTGCCGGAGCCGCTCGCTCCCGCTCCCGGCTCGGAGATCGGCTTCACCCTCCTGCCGGACGGCGAGCTCCGCTTCGACGAGCCGCTCCCGGAGGGGAGCGAGCCCGGGGCGCTCGCCGAGCGGCTGCGCCGCCTCGCGCTCTCCCCCGGCGACTACCGCCTCCGCCGCGACGGCTGACGAGGGGACGGTTGCCATCTCTCGAGGGAACTCTTCGTTCCCTCCCCGGTCTCATGGGGCAGAAAGGAGGCTCCCATGAACCGTTTCCGTCCGCTCTCGCTCGCCGCTCTCCTCCTCACCCTCGCCGCCGCTCTCCCGCTCGCCGCCCGCCCCGCCGCCGCCGCCCGCGAGCGGGGCTTCGGCCTCGAGCTGCTCGTCGACGGCACGCCGCGGCCCGAGCTGCACGGGCGCGGCAGCGTCTACGTCGAGGCGCTCCCCGGCCGCGAGTACGTGCTGCGTCTCACCAACCCCCTCCCCCGCCGGGTCGCCGTGGCCCTCGCGGTGGATGGCCTGAATACCCTCGACGCCCGGCACGGCGACGCCCGGAGCGCCCGGAAGTGGGTGCTGCCGCCATACGGCACGGTCGAGATCGCCGGCTGGCAGGTGAGCGGCGCGGCCGCCCGCCGCTTCTACTTCACGAGCGAACCCGACTCGTACGGCGCCAAGCTCGGCGAGACCGCGAACCTCGGGGTGATCGAGGCGGTCTTCTTCGCCGAGCGTGAACCCGAGCCGCCCGTGGCGTTCCTCGATGGCGCTCCGGCCCGGCGGCAGAGCGCCCGCGCGCCCGCGGCCGGGGCGCTCTCCGAGGCGCACGCCGCCACCGGCATCGGCCGGGAGACCGAGCATCGCGTCCGGCAGGTCTGGCTCGATCTCGAAGCCGAGCCCGCGGCGGTCGTGCGGCTCCGCTACGAGTACCGGCCCCAGCTCGTCGAGCTCGGCCTCCTCCCCCGCTTCCCGCGCCCCCTCGACCGTCGCGAGCGCGCGCGGGGCTTCGACGACTGGTGCCCGGTCCCGCGCTGAGGCGCGAGCGGGCTCGCCCGCTTCGCTAAGATCTCCCCCGCCGGCGGCCCGGGATGCCGGCGGGGGAGAGGCGATGTCCGAGCACGACTGGATCGAAGAGCTGCCGGTGGGGATCACGGTGAGCGATGCGGAGGGGAAGATCGTGGCGATGAACGCCCGCGCCCGGGAGGCATACGGCCCCGAGGGGGGCGCGGCGCTCCTCGGCACCGACCTCTTCGCCTGCCATCCGGAACCCGCGCGCAGCCAGCTCCAGGCGCTCTACGACTCGCGCTCCCCCAGCCACTACACCGTCCGCCGCGCCGGGGTGCGGAAGATGATCCATCACCTCCCGTGGTTCCGCGACGGTCGGTTCTCGGGCTACGTCGAGCTCGCGCTGCCGATCCCCGACGAGCTCCCCCACCACGAGCGCGACTGAGCGCGATCGCCGCTTCAGGGGAGGCCGTACCGGCGCCGCTTCGCCCAGAGCGCCTTGCGGCTGATCCCGAGGAGCCGCGCGGCTTCGCCCTGATGCCCCCGCGTCCAGGCGAGGGCGGCGCGGAGCGCCTCGGCCTCGACCTCGGCGAGCGGGCGCGGGCGCTCGCCGGCGCCGGCCGGCCGCGCCGGCGCCACCTCCTCGCCGGAACCGAGCACCACCGCCCGTTCGAGCCGGTTGCGCAGCTCGCGCACGTTTCCCGGCCACGGGTACTCCCGCATCCACGCGAGCGACTCCGGAGCGAGGCGGAGTGCGCCGCGGCCGAGCCGGAGCGCGAGATCGGCGAGCAGCGCCGCGGCGAGCGGTTCGAGATCGCCGGGGCGTTCGGCGAGCGCCGGAAGCCGGAAGGTGAGCACCTCGAGGCGGTAGTAGAGGTCGGCGCGGAACGCGCCCCGGGCGAGCCGGTCGCCCAGGTCGTCGGGACCGACCGCGAGGAAGCGCACGTCGGCCTCCCGCTCGGCACCGCCGAGCGGGGCGTAGCGCCGTTCGGCGAGGAGGCGGAGGAGCTTCGCCTGCGCGTTCAGGGGGAGGCTCTCGATCGGATCGAGGAGAAGCGTGCCGCCCTCCGCCGCCGCCACCCGCCCCGGCTGCGCCCGCACCGCGCCGGTGAAGGCGCCGGGCTGGTGGCCGAAGAGCTCGCTTTCGAAGAGCGGTGCCGGGAAGGCGCCGGGGTCAACCTCGACGAGCGGCCGCCGGGCGCGCGGGCTCGCGGCGTGGAGAGCGCGCGCGAGCGTCGAGCGGCCGCTGCCCGCGGGCCCGAGCACCAGCACCGGCGCCGACGCGGCCGCGGCCCGCGCGAGGGCGGGCGCGAGCGGGAGGAGAGAGGGGGTGGCGGCGAGGAGCCGGGCGAGGGAGTCGGCGGCCGCGCTCACGCGGCGAGCTCGCTCGTCACGTCGGGAGCATCGCCCCAGAGCCGTTCGAGCGCGTAGAAGCGGCGGCGTTCCTCCTGGAAGACGTGGAGGACGAAGTCGCCGTAGTCGAGCAGGATCCACTGCCCCACGTTGTGCCCTTCGGAGTGGAGCGGGCGAACTCCCCGCTCGCGCAGACGCTCCTCGACCTTGTCGGCGATCGCCTGCGCCTGCCGCTCGTTCGCGGCGCTGCAGATCACGAAGAAGTCGGTGAAGTCGGTGACCGGCGTCAGATGCCGGACGCTGAGATCGGTCGCCTTGATCTCGAGCGCCGCGGCGACGGCGAGGCGGACGCACTCGCGGGTTTCTGGCCTCTCCGGGATCGTTTCGCTCATCGATAGAGGCGGTACTTGCGGATGTAGTCTACCACCGGCGGCGGCAGCGCGCCCGCCGGCGGCTCCTCGCCGCGCGCGAAGGTGGCGCGCAGCTCGGTCGACGACCAGCGCAGCGGCGGCGCGGCGAGCAGATGCACGCGACCGGCGGCGATCGCGGCCTGCAGCGGCGGCGCGGCGCCGGCGGTGAGCTCCGGCAGGCTCCAGCCGGGGCGGGCGGCGACCGCGAGGTCGATCAGGCCGACGAGCTCCTCCCACCGGCGCCACGCCGGCAGCGCCGCGAACGAGTCGGCGCCGAGGAGGAGGAAGAGGCGGGCGTGCGGGTAGTCGGCGCGCAGCCTCTCGACGGTGTCGATGGTGTAGACCGGCGAGCCCGGCGTCCACTCGATCGGCGAGGCGTAGAGCCCCGGCTCGGCGAGCAGCGCGAGCTCCACCATCGTGTAGCGGGCGAGCGCGGAGACCATCCGGCGATCCGGCTTGTGCGGCGGGTGCGCGGTGGGCAGGAAGAGCACCCGGTCGAGCGCGAGCTCGGCGTGCGCCGCCCGCGCCAGCGCCACGTGCCCGGTGTGCACCGGATCGAAGCTGCCGCCGAGCAGCCCGATCCTCACTGCCCGAGCCCCCTGGCCATCGCGGCCACGAGCGCGCGCACACCGGCTCCGGTGGCGGCGCTGATCTCGAAATGTTCGAGGCCGCGGGCGGCGGCCGCCGCCGCGAGCTCCTCGCGCCGCGCCGGCACGGCCGCGTCGAGCTTGCTCCCCACCACGAGCCGCGCGCGGGTGAGCAGCTCGGGATTGAACGCCGCGAGCTCCCGCTCGACGGTCTCCAGGTCGGCTACCGCGCTGCCTTCGGCGGCGAGGTCGACGAGGTGCACGAGGAGGCGGCAGCGCTCGACGTGGCGCAGGAACTGGATGCCGAGCCCCGCGCCCTGCGCCGCGCCGGCGATCAGTCCCGGCAGGTCGGCGATGACGAACGGGTTCGAGAGCGGCCCGTCGGCCACCACGCCGAGCTGCGGCACGAGGGTGGTGAACGGATAGTCGGCGATCTTCGGCTTCGCCGCCGAGACGACGCTGATCAGCGTCGACTTGCCGGCGTTCGGCAGCCCCACGACGCCGACGTCGGCGAGCAGCTTCAGCTCGAGCCGCAGCCGCCGCTCCTCCCCCTCCTCGCCGGGCTGGGCGAAGCGCGGCGCCTGGTTCGTGGCGGTCGCGAAATGCGCGTTCCCCTTCCCGCCCCGGCCGCCCTGCGCCACCACGAGCCGCTCGCCATCGGCGAGCAGCTCGCCGAGCCGTTCGCCGGTGGCGGCATCGTCGATCACCGTTCCCGGCGGCACCCGCACCTCGAGATCGGCGCCCGAGCGGCCGGTGCGGCGCGAGCCCTCACCGTGCCGCCCCCGCTCGGCCGGATAGAGCGACTGGAACTGGAGGTGATAGAGGGTGTTGAGACGGGCGTCGGCGAGGAGCACCACCGACCCGCCCTGCCCGCCGTCGCCGCCCGACGGGCCGCCGCGGGGGACGTACTTCTCCCGCCGAAAGGCGACACAGCCACGCCCTCCCCGTCCCCCACGGACGTGGATGGTGGCTTCGTCGAGGAAGATCAACGGCTGACTCCCGGGCCGGAAGGGCCCGGTTCCCGGTCGCTACTCGGCGGGCAGGACGTGCACGAACTTGCCGCGGCTGCCGCGGTCCTGGTACTGGACCGTACCGGCGACCAGCGCGAAGAGCGTGTCGTCCTTGCCGAGGCCGACGTTGCGCCCCGGCTGGAAGCGGGTGCCGCGCTGGCGGACGAGGATCGAGCCGCCCGTGACCGTCTCGCCGCCGAACGCCTTGATGCCGAGCCGCTGCGCGTTGGAGTCGCGCCCGTTGCGCGTGGAGCCCTGTCCCTTCTTGTGCGCCATCTCTCGCTCCTCGCCCCGCTCAGAGGGCGATCTCCTCGATCCGGACCCGCAGGTAGTCCTGCCGGTGGCCGGCCCGGCGCCGGTAGACCTTGCGCCGCTTGTGCTTGAAGATCCTCACCTTGGGGCCGCGCACCTCGTCGAGCAGGCGGGCCCGGACCGTGGCGCCGGCGAGGATCGGGTTGCCCAGCCGGGTGCCACCGTCGCCGGCGATGAGGAGCACCCGGTCGAACGTCACCTGATCTCCCTCGCCGAGAGCCTGACGTTCGACGTCGAGGATCTCTCCCGGCGCGACGCGATACTGCTTGCCTCCGGTCTCGATGACAGCAAACATGTCGACTCCTGGATCCTGATCAACTGCCGCGCTCGAGCGCGGACATTGAAACCTACCACGTCCCGGGATGCGGGTCAAACCTCCGGGGGCCGGCCGGAGACGTTCCGGCACCCCGCTTGAGACCGTCTCCGGGGATCGTCATACTCTCCCCCGGAAAGGAGGCGGCCGTGGCGGCTCCCGACTACCTGATCTGCCTCAACTGCGAGACCCCCTGCTACGTCTTCGAGTGGGCGGACGATCGCCTGACGGAGGCCTACTGTCAGGTCTGCGGCAACGACGATCCGGAGCAGTTCGCGACCGAGGAGGAGTTTGACGCGTTGAGCCGGGACTTCACCGAGTGAGCCCGGAGGCGGACACGGCACCCCACCAGCACGAGATCACGGTCCGCCTCCGCGAAGTCGACTCCTTCGGAATCGTCTGGCACGGGCATTACGCCGACTGGCTCGAGTGCGCCCGCATCGCGTACGCGGCGGCCTTCGGCTTCGATTTCGCCACCGAGCTGGAGCGGGGCTACACGACCCCGCTCATCGAGCTCGCGGTGCAGTACCGGCACCCGGCGCGTTTCGGCGACCGGCTGCTCGTCGAGGTACGCACCGATGACGATCCGCGTCCGGTCTTCGCCTTCCGCTACCGGATCGTCCGCCGGGACGGCGGCGGGCTGCTCGCGACCGCGCGGACCGTCCAGGCCCTGGTCGGCCCGCGGGGGCTGCTCGTCGGCTGGCCGCCCCGGGCGCGGGCGCTGCTCGCCGCGCTCCGCGCTCACGAGGCGACGTTGCCGGCCTGGTGAGGCGCCGGGCGCCGCTCTCCCGCCACCGCGGGGGACGGCAGGCTCACCGTGAAGCGGGCGCCCCCCGCCTCCCCCGTCCCCACCTCGATCCCGCCGCCGTGGGCCTCGACGATCCGGCGCGCGATCGCGAGCCCGAGGCCGGAGCCGCCCTTGCGGCCCGAGAAGAAGAGCTCGAAGATCCGCTCCCGGTCCGCCTCGGCGACTCCCGGACCGCTGTCCTCCACCTCGAGCCGGCTCTCTCGCGCCGTCTGCGCGGCCCGCAGCCAGAGACGGCGAGAATCGGACGTCCCCTCCATCGCCTGCACCGCGTTGCGGACGAGGTTGAGCAGCACCTGCCGCAGCCGCTCCCGATCGGCGAAGAGCGGCCGCATCCCGGGCGCGACCTCGACGGTGGCCGCCACTCCCGCCGCCGCGAGCTCGGCGCTGAGCAGCTCCCGGACATCTGCGAGCAGGCTCGCCGCGTCGACCTCGCCGCGCTCGAGCGCGCCCGGACGCGCATAGGCGAGAAAATCCCCGACGAGGCGGTCGAGGCGGGCGATCTCCGAGCGGGTCAGCGCGAGGAGCCGGCCGCGCGCGGGGACCACGCCCCGCTCGGCGAGCTCCTCCTCGAGGAGCTGGAAGTTCAGGTTCAGCGAGTTGAGCGGGTTGCGGATCTCGTGGGCGAGGCCGGCCGCGACGCTGCCGAGCTCGGCGAGGTGGGCCGAGCTCGCCGCCTGCGCCTCGAGGCGGCGGCCGCGCTCGATGAGCCGCAGGATGAGGCCGTAGGCGAGGGCGACGAGGAGCAGGGTCGTGCCGGCCACCAGACCGGTCTGCCGGACGAGCCGCCGCCGGAGCCCGCCGATCCGCCGTTCGAGCTCCAGCGGGCTCACGCCGAGCCGCAGGGTGCCCATCGCCCCGATCGGCACCGTGACGTTGAAGGTGCGCTGCCGCTCCTCGCTGTGCACCTCGATCGCCGGCGGGCTGCCGGGCCGGGCTCCGGCCGCCTCCCGGCCGAGCGGCTGCTCCGAAGGCACCGGGATCGTCAGCTCGGTGCGTCCGCGCAGCACCAGGACCCCGTGCTCGTCGCGGACCTCGACCGTCTCCACCAGCTCCCGCTGGCTCAGGACCGAGTCGATGTAGGTCTGGGTCTCCTTCTCCACCGCGAGCGCGGTGAAGAGGTCACCGGCCACCTCCGCCCGCCCCGCGAGCCGCCCGGCGAGCCCTTCGGCCTCCTGGCGGGTCTCGAGGAGCACCCGTTCGATCTCCCGCTCGGAGAGGGTCCGGAAGGCGAGCCAGCCGAGCAGGGCGATGTCGAGGAGGAGGAAGGTCCCGAGCAGCAGGGTAACGGCGAAGAGCCGCCGGGGCAGGCCGGGAGTGGGCATCCCTTGCACGGAAAGGAGGATAGCAGGACCGCGGGCGAATGCGGGGGAGAGTCGCGACAGGATCATGAGTCTTTCGTTGGCAGATTTTGTAGATCCCGGGAATAGAACCGAAAACCTGAGCGTTCTGGTGATATGCAAGCACCCCGACCCGGCATGGGGAGGGTGGAGCGAAAACCGAAGGAGGAAGAAACCATGACCACCATCACCCGCTGGACCCCCGTCGCCGACCCGTTCCGTCACCGGCTCAACCGGATGTTCGACGACTTCGTCCGCGACATGCTCCCGGCCCGCAGCTCCGAGGAGGTCGCGAGCGGCCGCTGGCTGCCGAGCGTCGACATCAAGGAGAGCCCGGAGAGCCTCAGCCTCGTCGTCGAGCTGCCGGGGATGAAGAAGGAGGACGTCTCGATCATGGTCGAGCACCAGGTCCTGACGATCTCCGGCGAGCGGAAGTTCGAGAACGAGGAGAAGGACGAGACCTACCACCGCATCGAGCGCTCGTACGGCCACTTCCTGCGCTCGTTCACGCTGCCGGCCAACGTGAAGACCGACAAGGTGGACGCGCAGTTCGAGCATGGCCTGCTCACCGTCACCCTGCCCAAGGTCGACGAGGCGAAGCCGCGGCGGATCGAGATCCGCTGAGGCCCGGCCCGCGACCGGCTGGACCACGCCCCGCTCCGGCGGGGCGTTTTTCTTTCCCGCGTTGACCGGCCGGGTGGGCTTCACTACGATGCCGGCAGGCCGATGTCCCGCGCGCTGCGTCTCGCCCTCCTCTGCGCCGGCGCCCTCGCCGCGCTCGCCGCCCTAGGCTGTACGCGGGAGCGGCCGCCCGCGGCATCGTCCGGCGGCACCCTCGTGGTCGCGACGCTCGTCGACCTCCAAGGGGTCAACGAGCTGCTCAGCTCCGACAACCGGTTCACCGGCGAGATCCTCGAGCTGCTCTTCCCCCGTCTGCTCGTCGAGCTGCCCGATTTCGAGTCCGGGCCGCCGAGCTTCGCCCCCGGGCTCGCCGAGAGCTGGGAGCGCTCGGAAGATGGCCGGGAGATCCTCTTCCGGCTCCGTCCGGGGCTCGTCTGGAGTGACGGCGAGCCGCTCACCGCCGCCGACGTCCGCTTCACCTTCGAGGCGCAGACCTCCCCCGAGGTCGCCTGGAGCTACGCCCACGCCAAGGAGGGGATCGAGTCGGTCGAGGTCCTCGACGACCGCACCGTCCGCTTCCGTTTCCGCGAGCCGTACGCCACGCAGCTGCTCGACGCGAACGAGGGAGGGATCCTCCCGCGCCACGTCTGGGGAGAGCGGCCGTTCGCGAGCTGGCGGGAGGATGCCGACTGGTTCCGCGATCACCTCGTGGTCTCCGGACCGTTCCTGCTCGCCGCCTGGCGGCCGGCGCAGGAGGTGGTGCTCGCGCGCAACCCGCGCTACTGGGAGCCGGGGCGCCCCCGGCTCGACCGGGTGGTCTTCCGCGTCGTGCCGGACCAGGGGGCGCAGCTCGCGCAGCTGCTCGGCGGCGGCCTCGACTTCGTCCTCGGGGTGCCCCCCGCCCGGGCGGCGGAGATCGCCGCCAACCCCGGGCTCCAGCTCTTCCCCTTCTGGAACCGGCAGTACGACTACATCGTCTGGAACACGCGGCGGCCGCTCTTCGCCGACACCGCGGTGCGCCGGGCGCTGACCCTCGCCATCGACCGGCAGGAGCTCGTCGACGCCCTCTGGTTCGGCTACGCCCGGCCCGCGCTCTCGCCGCTGCTCTCGAGCAGCTGGGCGTTCCACCGCGGCCTCGAACCGTGGCCGTACGACCCCGCCGCCGCCCGGCGGCTCCTCGACGCGGCCGGCTGGGTGGAGCGCGACGGCGGCCGGGTGAAGGACGGCGAACGGTTCGCCTTCGACCTGCTGACGAACGCCGGCAACCGGGTGCGGGTCGACGCCGCGGTGATGATCCAGGCGCAGCTCGCGCGCGTCGGCATCGAGGTCCGGCTGCGGCCGATCGACCTCAACACCCTCAACGAGAAGGCGCTCGCCCACGACTTCGACGCCATGCTCTCCGGCTGGGGGATCGACACCTCGATGGATCTGCGCTTCGCCTTCCACAGCGAGGAGGCCGAGGGCGGCTACAACTTCGGCGGCTACGCGAACCCCGAGGTCGACCGCCTGATCGAGGAGGTGCAGCGCCAGCGCGACCTCGCCGCGGCCAAGCCGCTCCTCGACCGCCTGCAGGAGATCCTCCACGAGGAGCAGCCGTACACCCTGCTCTGGGAGCCCCAGCGGCTCGCCGCGGGCCGCGCCGCGCTGCGCGACGCGCAGCCCAACGCCCTCGCCACCTTCTTCCGGCTCGAGGAGTGGTGGCTCGCCCCGCCGCCCTGAGACGGCGATGGGCCGTTACCTGCTCCGCCGTCTCGCCGCCTGTCTGCTGCTGGTCTGGCTCGTCCTGACCGGGACGTTCTTCCTCCTCCACCTCGCTCCCGGCGGCCCCGGCGGGGCGCTCGAGGATCCGCGGATCCCGAGCGAGCAGCGGCTCCGCTGGCGCGAGCTCTGGGGCCTCGACGAGCCGCTCGCCGCGCAGTACGCGCGCTTCCTCGGCGCCGCCCTCCGCGGCGAGTGGGGGCACTCGTTCCAGCATCACCGGCCGGTGGCGGCGGTGGTCGCCGGAGCGTTGCCGGCGACGCTCCTGCTCGCCGGCGCGGCGCTCGGCGTGGAGTGGACGGCCGGCCTCCTGCTCGGGGTGGCCGCGGCCCGCCGGCCGGGCAGCCTGTTCGACGAGCTGCTGCGGTTCCTCTCGCTCCTCCTCTACTCGCTGCCGACCTTCTGGCTCGGGCTGATGGCGGTCCTCCTCTTCTCCTTCCGCTGGCCGCTCTTCCCGCCCAGCCATCTCGCCTCGGTGGGGGCCGAGGCGCTCCCGCCGCTCGCCCGCCTCGCCGACCTCGGCGCGCACCTCGTGCTGCCGGCGCTCGCGATCGGCCTGCCGAGCGCCGCCGCCCTCGCCCGCTTCGTGCGCGGCAGCCTCGTCGAGACGCTCGGGCAGGAGTTCGTGCTCGCCGCGCGCGCCCGGGGCCTGAGCGGCCGGCGGGTCCTCTGGGGGCATGCGCTGCGCGCCTCGCTCGCGCCGCTCTCGCAGCTCTTCGGGCTCTCGCTCGCCTTCCTCCTCTCCGGAACGCTCGCGGTGGAGGTGGTCTTCGCCTGGCCGGGGATCGGCCGCGTGACGTTCGACGCGCTCGCCGCCCGCGACTATCCGGTGGTCCTCGCCACCACCGCCCTTTCCGCCACGATGGTGGTGCTCGGCAGCCTCGTGGCCGACCTCCTCCTCGCCTGGGCCGATCCGCGGGTGCGCCGTGCGTGAACGGGGTGGCCGACGGCTCCTCCTGACCGGCGCCGGGCTCGCGGCGCTGCTGCTCGCCGCCGCGCTCGCCGGCCCCGCGCTCCTGCCGCACGCGCCCGACACCCAGCTCGATCCGGTCGCGGCGCGGCACCTGCCGCCCGGGAGCACCCGCCTCCTCGTGACGCTCGCCGACGGCCGCACGCTCGCCGCCGAGCGGGTGGCGCCCCTTCCCGGCGGCGGCCTCCGGCTCACCCGGCTCGGACGGGAGCAGCACCTCGCCGCGTCCGAGCTCGCGGACGCTCCCGTGCGCCCCACCCGCTTCCTCCTTGGCACGGATCGCTTCGGGCGGGATCTCGCCGCCCGGCTGCTCGCCGGCGCGCGCGTCTCCCTCGCGGTCGGCCTCGCCGCGGTGGCGATCGCGCTCACCCTCGGCATCGCCGCCGGCTCCGTCGCCGCGCTCGGCGGCCGCTGGCTCGACGGCGTGGTGATGCGGATCGCCGACGCCTTCCTCGCCTTCCCCCGCCTCTTCCTCGCCCTCGCCGCGGCCGCCTTCCTCGGCCCGGGGCTGCCGACCGCGATCGCCGTGCTCGCCGCCACCGGCTGGATGGGGGTGGCGCGCCTCGTGCGCGCCGAGCTGCTCAGCCTCGAAGGGCGGGAGTTCGCCTTCGCGGCGCGTGCCTCCGGCCTTCCCGCGGGGAGGATCTTCCTCCGCCACCTGCTCCCCAACGCGCTCACCCCCGTCTTCGTGGACGCGGCGCTCCGGCTCGGCGACACGATCCTGATCGAGGCGAGCCTCTCGTTCCTCGGCCTCGGCATCCAGCCGCCGCAGGCGAGCTGGGGGAACCTGATCGCCGACGGCCGCGACGCGCTCGCGAGCGCCTGGTGGGTGGCGGCGTTCCCCGGCGCCGCGCTCGTCGTCGCGGTGCTCGCCTTCAACCTGCTCGGCGAGGGGCTGCGCGACGCTCTCGACCCGCGCCGCCGCCGGCCATGCTGATCCGCGACTTCGACTTCGAGCTCCCCGCGGAGGCGATCGCGCAGGAGCCCGCGCCGCGCGGCACGAGCCGCCTGCTCGTGCTCCCGCCCGCGGATCCGGTCCGGCACCAGCGGATCGGCGATCTCCCCGCGCTCCTCGCGCCGGGCGACCTGCTCGTCGTCAACGACACCCGCGTGCTCCCCGCCCGCCTCTTCGGGAAGCGGCCCGGCGGCGGCGCCGTGGAGCTGCTGCTCGTCGAGCGGCAGGGGGAGCGGAGCTGGGACTGCCTCGCGAAGCCGGGCAAGCGGGCGCGCCCCGGCGCCCGCCTCACCTTCGACGCCGGTCTCACCGCCACGGTGCTGCCCACCCCGCCTGCGCCGGAGGGGGACGGGCGCCGGCGGGTGGAGTTCTCCGCGCCGGTCGAACCGTTCCTCGCGACGCTCGGCCATGTGCCCCTGCCGCCGTACATCCGGCGGCCGGATCGGGCCGCCGACCGGGAGACGTACCAGACCCTCTTCGCGACCGAGCCCGGAGCGATCGCGGCTCCCACCGCCGGCCTCCACTTCTCCTCCGCGCTCGTCACGGCGCTCACCGCGGCCGGGATCGAAATCGCACCGCTCACCCTCCACGTCGGGATCGGCACCTTCAAGCCGGTCACGGCCGAGCTCGTGCACGAGCACGTGATGGAGGCGGAACGGTACGTGATCCCCCCGGCGACCGCCGCGGCGATCGCCGCCACCCGGGAGCGCGGCGGCCGCGTGGTGGCGGTCGGTACCACGGTGGTCCGCACGCTCGAGAGCGTCGCCGCGGCCAACGACGGCGAGATCGTCCCCGCCTCCGGACGCACCCGGCTCTTCATCACGCCGGGTTTCCGTTTCCGGGTCGTCGATCTCCTGCTGACGAACTTCCACCTCCCGCGCTCGACGCTGCTCCTCCTCGTGAGCGCCTTCGCCGGGCGCGAGCGGGTGCTCGCCGCCTACCGCGAGGCGATCGCCACCGGCTACCGCTTCTACTCCTACGGCGACGCGATGCTGGCGTGGCCCGCCGCTTCGCGCTAGCCTGCCTTGCCGGCCTCCGGATGACGCCCGAAAGGGCAGGCCCGGACAGCGACCGGAGAGACGAGGAGAGCGGCATGCGCGTTCAGCTCGATGGTTACGAGATCGCCTGCACCGATGCAGGCCGGGGGCTCCCCCTCCTCTTCGTCCACGGCTTCCCGCTCAGCCGCCGGGTCTGGGCGCACCAGGTGGCGGCGTTCGCGCCGGCCCACCGGGTGCTCGCCCCCGACCTGCGCGGGCTCGGCGAGAGCCCGCTCGGAACCGGCGAGATCTCGATCGCCGCCTACGCCGACGACCTCGCCGCGCTCGTGCGCCGTCTCGACACCGGCCCCGTGGTGCTGGCCGGCCACTCGATGGGCGGCTACGTGGCGCTCGCCTTCACCCGTGCCCATCCCGAGCTGCTTCGCGGGCTGGTGCTCGTCGCCACCCGCGCCGTGCCCGACTCCCCGGAGGCCGCGGCCGGACGGCGGACGACCGCCGCCGAGGTGGAGCGCGACGGGATGCGCGGGCTCGCCGCCCGGATGGCGTCGCAGCTGCTCGCCCCGGAGCCCGACGAGCCTGGGCTCCGCGCCGAGATCGCCGCGCTGATCGCGGCCTCCGCCCCGGCCGGCGTCGTCGCCGCTCTCCACGCGATGGCGGCGCGGCCCGACGCCACCCCGCTGCTCCCCACCCTTCGCGTTCCGACCCTGGTGATCACCGGCGACGCCGACAGCCTGATCCCGCCCGCGGAGTCGGAACGGATGGCCGCAGCGATCCCCGGCGCCGAGCTCGTGACGATCCCCGGCGCCGGACACCTCGTGGCGCACGAACGGCCCGCGGCGTTCAACCGCGCCCTCGCCGGCTGGCTCTCCCGCGCCGGGCTCGCCTGACGGCGCGCTCACGCCCGCCGCGGAGGGGCGCCTCGGAACCACGCCTTTTCGATATTGTTCTCACCGTATGTTCGGGCGTGGGGCGGCGCGGCTGGCGGGTTGGGGCGGCATCTCGGTACCGGGGCGCGAGGTCCGCTCCGAGGATCTCCTCGCGGTGGCGCGGACCGTCCCGCTGACCCGCGGGCTCGGGCGTTCGTACGGCGACTCCTCGCTGCCGCCGCCGGGCGCGACGGCGGTGGCCGGCTCGACCCGGGCCGACCGGATCCTCGCCTTCGATCCGGAGAGCGGCCGGCTGCGCGCGGAGGCGGGGCTCTCGCTGCGCGAGCTCGCCTGGTTCTTCCTGCCGCGTGGCTGGTTCCCGCCGGTGGTGCCGGGCACCCAGTACGTCACCCTCGGCGGGATGGTCGCGGCCGACGTCCACGGCAAGAACCACCATGTCGCCGGCACCTTCGGCCGGCACGTCACGGCGCTCCGCCTGCTGACCGCGAGCGGCGAGGTCGTCACCTGCTCGCGGACCCACGAACCCGAGCTCTTCCGCGGCACCCTCGGCGGCATGGGGCTGACCGGGCACATCCTGGACGTCGAGCTCACGCTCGTCCGGATCCCCTCGCCGTGGATCGTCCAGGAGACCCAGCGGCTGGCGAACCTCGAAGCGCTGCTCGACGGCCTGAACGCTTCGGCGCGCGCCTGGCCGCACACGGTCTGCTGGCTCGACGCGCTCGCGGCCGGCGACGCCCTCGGGCGCGGCGTGCTGATGCGCGGGCGGTGGGCGGAGCCGGGCGAGGCGCCCACGCAGCCGCCGGCACCGCGACGCGGGCCGCTGGTGCCGTTCCAGTTCCCCGGCTGGGCGCTCAACGATCTCTCGGTGCGCGCCTTCAACGCGCTCTACCGGAGCCTGCACCCGCGCCAGCCCCGGCGCTCGGTCGTCCACCCGGAGAAGTTCTTCTGGCCGCTCGACGCGGTGCGCCACTGGAACCGGATCTACGGGGCTCGCGGCTTCACGCAGTTCCAGTGCGTGCTGCCCGAAGAGGAGCGGCCGGGAGCCACCCGGCGTTTCCTCACCGAGGTCGCGCGGCGCGGCGGCTCCTCGTTCCTCTGCGTGCTCAAGGATTGCGGAGAGCAGGGCGAGGGGCTCCTCTCGTTCCTCCGCCCCGGCGTCTCGGTGGCGCTCGACCTGCCGGTGCGCCGTACCACGCGGGCGCTCGTCGAGGCGCTCGCCGACGTGGTGATCGCCGAGGGCGGGCGGATCTTCCTCGCGAAGGACGCCTTTCTGCGCGCCGATCAGTTCGCGGCGCTCGAGCCCCGGCTCGCCGCCTTCAACCGCCTGCGCGACCACTGGGACCCGGAGCGCCGCCTGCGCAGCGCCCAGTCGGTGCGCCTGCTCGGAGACCCGGCATGAACGTCGTCCTGCTCGGCGCGACGCGGGGGACGGGGCGAGCGCTCGCCCGCCTCCTCGCGGCGCGCGGCGACCGGCTCTTCCTGCTCGGCCGCCATCCGGAGGAGCTCACGGCGAGCGCCCGCGACCTGGAGGTGCGCGCGGGTACCGCGGCCGGAGCGATCGGCACGGCCCCCTGCGATCTCCTCGATCCGGCCTCGGCCGCCCCGGCTCTCGACGCCGCTTTCGCCGCCCTCGGCCGGGTGGACGCGGTGATCGTCACCGCCGGCCTCTTCGCCACCCAGGAGGCGCTCGAAGCCGATCCGGCGCTCACCCGGCGGGTGCTCGAAGCCGACTTCTCGGGCACCGTGCTCTTCTGCGAGGCGGCGCGCGAACGGCTGCTCGCCCAGGGGGGCGGCACCCTCTGCGTCTTCTCGTCGGTGGCCGGCGAGCGGGGGCGCAAGCCGGTGGTCCTCTACGGCGCCGCGAAGGCGGGGCTCTCGCGCTACCTCGAAGGGCTCGACCACCGCTTCCACGCCCGGGGCCTGCGGGTGATCTGCGTCAAGCCCGGCTTCATCCGCACCTCGATGACCGAGGGGCTGCCGGAGCCGCCGTTCGCCGCCGATCCCGAGCGGGTCGCCCGGGACGTCCTGCGCGGCCTTGCCCGGGGCCGGCCGGTCGTCTGGACGCCGCCGGTCTGGCGCTGGGTGATGCTCGTGATCCGGCTCCTGCCGCGGGCGCTGATGCGCCGTCTCGGCTTCTGACGGCGAACTCTTCCACCCGCCCGTCCGCGCTGACGCGTACCTCCCGCTACTTGCCGGTGAAGACCCCCTTGAGGGTCACCGGCACGAGGAAGAGGACCGCGAAGGCCCCGGTGGCCAGGAGGCCGGCGATCGGCAGCTCGGCCTGCCAGGCCGGGGGGACGAGTGCCCAGAGCAGGAAGAAGACGCCCGGCGGCGCGAGGAGCCAGGGGACGAGGAGGAGGCGGCGCTGCGCCGGCGGGGCGGTGCGGGTGCGCGCCACCCAGCCGTTGCCGCAGAGCCAGCCGGCCGCCACCGCGAAGGTGAAGAGCCAGCGGGGAACGAGCGGGAGCGAGCCCGGTGCCGCCAGCAGCCCGACGCCGTAGGCGGCGGCGAGCAGCCAGCAGGCGGCACCGGCGCCGACGAGGCCGAGCTCGAACCGCTTCACTCGTCCCCGGCCAGCTCCTCGATCGGCGGGCAGGTGCAGAACAGGTTCCGGTCGCCCCAGACGTTGTCCACCCGTCCGACCGCCGGCCAGAACTTGCTCTCCCGCACCCACGGCGCCGGGAAGGCCGCCTCGACGCGCGAGTACGGCCGATTCCACCCGTCGTCCACGACCACCGCGGCGGTGTGCGGCGCGTGCTTGAGCTGGTTCTCCTTCCGGTCGGCGCGGCCCTCCTCGATCGCCCGGATCTCTTCCCGGATCGCGATCAGCGCGTCGCAGAGCCGGTCGAGCTCCCCCTTCGACTCGCTCTCGGTCGGCTCGATCATCAGCGTGCCGGCCACCGGGAACGACATCGTCGGGGCGTGGAAGCCGTAATCGATGAGCCGCTTGGCGACGTCCTCGGCCTCGATGCCCGAGGTCGCCTTGAGCGGCCGCAGGTCGAGGATGAACTCGTGCGCCACCCGGCCGCGGGCGCCGGTGTAGAGGATCGGATAGTGCGGCGCGAGCCGCGCGGCCATGTAGTTGGCGTTGAGGATCGCGAGCTCGGTGGCCGCCTTCAGCCCGCCGGCGCCGAGCAGCGCGATGTACGCCCAGGAGATCGGAAGGATCGAGGCGCTTCCCCAGGGAGCCGCCGCGACCGCGCCGATCGCCTGCTCGCCGCCGCAGGAGACCACCGGATGGCCGGGCAGGAACTTCGCGAGGTGCGCGGCGACCGCGATCGGCCCCATCCCCGGCCCGCCGCCGCCGTGCGGGATGGCGAAGGTCTTGTGCAGGTTGAGATGACAGACGTCGGCGCCGATGTCGCCCGGCCGGCAGAGACCGACCTGCGCGTTCATGTTCGCCCCGTCCATGTAGACCTGCCCGCCGTGCGCGTGCACGGTGTCGCAGATCTCGCGCACCGCCTCCTCGAAGACGCCGTGCGTGGAGGGATAGGTGATCATGATCGCGGCGAGGTGCTCGGCGTGCGCCGCGGCCTTCGCCTTCAGATCCGCGACGTCCACGTTGCCGTGCTCGTCGCAGGCGACGGTGACGACCTTCATCCCCGCCATCACCGCGGAGGCGGGGTTGGTGCCGTGCGCCGAGACCGGGATCAGGCAGACGTTGCGGTGGCCTTCACCACGGGCGCGATGATGGGCGCGGATGACGAGCAGCCCCGTGTACTCCCCCTGGGCGCCGGAGTTCGGCTGCAGGGAGACGGCGCTGAAGCCGGTGATCTCGGCGAGCCAGCTCTCGAACGTGCGGAAGAGCTCGTGGTAGCCGGCCGCATCCTCCAGCGGCGCGAACGGATGGAGATCGGTGAAGCCCGGCCAGGTGATCGGCATCATCTCGGTCGTGGCGTTCAGCTTCATCGTGCACGAACCGAGCGGGATCATCGACCGGGTGAGCGAGAGGTCGCGCTCCTCGAGCCGCTTGAGGTACCGGAGCATCTCGTGCTCGGTGTGGTACCGGTGGAAGAGCGGATGCCCGAGATACGGCGTCGTGCGGCCGTGCGGCGCCGGCAGCTCCGGCCGGACCGGGGCCAACGCTTCGAGATCGAGCCGGCGCGCCGGCGCGCCGAGGAACGCCACCGCGAGCGCGGTGAGCTCCTCGGCGGTGGTTGCCTCGTCGAGCGAGAGGCCGACCGTCCGCTCGTCGAGCTGGCGCAGCAGCAACCCCTGTTCATGCGCGGCGGCGACCACCGCCGCCGCCGGCCGGCCCGCCGGGAGCCCGACCCGCAGGGTGTCGAAGAACGGCTCGGCGGGGAGCGTGCAGCCACCCTGCCGGAGTGCCTCAGCGAGCGCGACCGTCATCGCGTGGACGCGCGCGGCGATCGCCCGGAGGCCCTCCGGGCCGTGGTAGACCGCGTAGCAGCTCGAGAGGATCGCCGGCAGCGCCTGCGCGGTGCAGATGTTCGAGGTCGCCTTCTCCCGCCGGATGTGCTGCTCGCGGGTCTGCAGCGCCATGCGCAGCGCCGGCGCGCCGGCGCTGTCGCGCGAGACGCCGATGATCCGCCCCGGCATCTGCCGCTTGTAGTCGTCGCGCGCCGCGAGGAAGCCCGCGTGGGGGCCGCCGTAGCCGAGCGGCAGGCCGAAGCGCTGGCTCGAACCGATCGCGATGTCGGCGCCGAGCTCGCCCGGCGGCCGGAGCAGGCAGAGGGCGAGCAGGTCGGTGGCCATGACCACCAGCACCCCGGCCTCGTGGGCCCGGGCAACGAACGGCGCGTAGTCGAGGATCCGGCCGTCGGTGGCCGGGTACTGGACGAGCGCGCCGACGAGATCGCCGGCCGCGAGGTCGAGCGTCGCGTGATCGCCCACCACGATCTCGATGCCGATCGCCTCCGCCCGGGTGCGGACCACCGCGATCGTCTGCGGATGGCAGAGCTCGGAGACGAAGAAGCGCGGCCGCTCGGCGCGGCCGAGCGCGTAGCACATGTGCATCGCCTCGGCGGCGGCGGTGGCCTCGTCGAGCAGCGAGGCGTTGGCGACCGGCAGGCCGGTGAGGTCGGCGACCGCGGTCTGGAAGGTGAGCAGCGCCTCGAGGCGCCCCTGCGAGATCTCCGCCTGATAGGGCGTGTACTGCGTGTACCAGCCGGGGTTCTCGAGGACGTTGCGCTGGATCACCGCCGGCAGCAGCGTGCCGTAGTACCCCATGCCGAGGAACGAGCGGGAGCGCCGGTTGCGCTCGGCGAGCCCGGCGAGCAGCGCCGTGATCTCCCGCTCGCCGGGCGGCCGGCCGCCGGCCGGCGCCTCGAAGGCGAGGGCGCGGCCGAGGCGGATGCTGGCCGGCACCGTCTCGTCGATGAGGGCGTCGAGCGAGGCGACCCCGATCGTCGCGAGCATCGCCTCGATCTCGCTCGCGCCGGCGCCGAGGTGGCGGCGGGCAAAGGTGTCCAGGGGTGCGAACGGGGAATCGGGGCGGCCGGCCGGGCTGCTCACCTGCTCACTCCTTTCCCTTGGCGACGTACTCCTCGTAGGCATCGGCGTCCATCAGGTCGTCGAGGTCCGACGCCGACGAGAACTTCACCTTCACCAGCCAGCCGTCGCCGTGGGGATCGTCGTTGATCAGCTCCGGGTCGTCCTTGAGCCGCTCGTTCGCCTCCACGATCTCGCCGGCCACCGGCGTGAAGATCTCCGCCACGGCCTTGACCGACTCGATCGTCCCGATCTCGTCGTGGGCGTTGAACACCTGCCCCGGCTCGGGCACCTCCACGTAGACCACCTCGCCGAGCTCCTGCTGGGCGAAGTCGGTCACGCCGACGACGCAGATGTCGTCCTCCACCTTCACCCACTCGTGGTCGCGCGTGTAACGGTACTCTTTCGGGTACATGCGGGGTCTCCTTGCTCGGGATGCGGTCGTCGCCCCGGGTCCCGGGACGGGACCCTTCGTGTCCTTGCTCCTCGGATTCTAGCCCCGGTCGCGGGGATCAGCGCGCGCGCCGATAGAACGGGAGCGGCACTACCCGAGCGGGTAGCTCCCGCCCCCGGACGTCGATCACGATCTCGGTACCCGGCGCCGCCAGCCCGACCGGCAGGTAGCCCATCCCGAGGGCGCGCTCGAGCGTCGGCGAGAAGGTGCCGCTCGTCACCGCCCCCACCTCGGCGCCGTCATGCCGGAAGAGGTGCCCCTGCCGGGCGATCCCCCGGCCGCTCACCTCGAAGCCGACCAGCCGGCGGGAGATCCCTTCGGCCTTCTGCCGCTGCAGCGTCTCCCGGCCGAGGAACTCCCCCTTGTCGAGCTTGACCACCCAGTCGAGGCCGGCCTCGAACGGCGTGATCGTCCGGTCGATCTCGTGGCCGTAGAGCGCCATGCCCGCCTCGAGACGCAGGGTGTCGCGGGCGCCGAGACCCGCCGGGACGAGCCCGTGCTCCTTGCCGGCCGCCATCAGCCGCTCCCAGAGTCCGGGCGCCGCCGCCGGCGCGACGTAGAGCTCGAAGCCGTCCTCGCCGGTGTAGCCGGTGCGCGAGATGAGCGCCGGGACGCCCGCGACCTCGCCGTGCGCGAAGCCGTACGCCTTCAGCGCGCCGGGGTCGGAGGCGGCCAGGGAGGCGACGATCGCGAGCGCCCGCGGCCCCTGGATCGCGAGCAGCGCCGTCTCGTCGGAGAGATCGGTGACCTCGCAGTCGGGGTGCGGCTGGGCGAGGATCCAGGCGAGGTCGCCGGCGGCGTTGGCCGCGTTGACCACGAGCATGAACTCCGCGGCGCCGAGCCGGTAGACGAGCAGGTCGTCGATGAACGTCCCCTCCGGCGTGAGCAGCGCCGAGTAGTGCGCGCGGCCGATCGCCAGCTTCGCGACGTCGTTCGGCGTGAGGCGCTGCAGGAACGCCTCCGCGCCGGGCCCCGCGACGCGCACCTCGCCCATGTGGCAGACGTCGAAGAGCCCGGCCGCGGTGCGAACCGCGCGGTGCTCCTCGATCAGGCCCGCGTACTGGACCGGCATCTGCCAGCCCGCGAAGTCGACGATCTTGGCACCGGCGGCGACGTGGAGGTCGTAGAGGGGCGTGCGGCGGAGAGGGGTCGTGGTGGTCATGCGCGGATGATATCGCCGATGCGCTCCCGGCCGCTCGTTTTTCAGAACGCGAAGAGCTGCCACTGCAGCACGATCTCGTCGCGGCGCGGCCCGCCGGCCGGCTCCACCCGCGCGAAGCTCACCTTCAGGTTCTGCTCGTGCCCCCGGAAGTACCAGCCGCAGCCGGCCGCGAGCCGCTTCTCGTCCCCCGCCGCGCTCCGGACGAAGTCGCGCCGCGCGTACTGGGCGAACGGCTGGAGGCGGACCGAACCGAAGTAGTAGCCGGCTTCGAGCAGCAGCGTCTCCTGCGGGGGCAGCCCGGCGAGGAAACGCCCGCCGTCGTAGCGCACGGCATCGGCCTGCAGCGTGAGCCCATCGGAGCCCAGCGGCAGCTCCACGAAGAGGTCGGCCCCTTGCGAGGAGAAGCTCTCCTGGGCGTCCCAGCTCGCGCCGATCGCGACCGTCTTCGTCCTGCCGAACGAGGTCCCCCGGTAGAAGAGCCCCGTCTGCGGCGTGAAGAAGGAGTACATCAGCCGCGCCGTGGTCCGCAGTCCGTTCGTCGCTCCGGGACCGCGCCGGCCCTGGAAGACCCCGACGCGGTACTCGAGGTGGCGGTCCGCGAGATAGCCGCGCGCCTGCAGGCCGTAGTCGCGGCCGACCCGCGCTTCGAGCGGCGCCGATTCGAGGAAGCTGTACGGACCGTAGTCGACCGCGAGCAGCGAGGCCGCCGACTGGCCGTGGTTGTAGCTCGTCACCGGCAGGAGCAGGCCGCCGTCGAGATGGAGAGCGTCGGCGAACCGCCAGGTCACCACGACGTCCTGCAGGTAGAGATCGCCGGCGTTCTTCGTCCCCGTGGCGTCCGCCTTGCCGAGGTTCGGGCTGTCGGTCTCGACGAAGACCGAGAGGCGCTCACCGAAAGTGAAGCCGAGCAGGAGGCGGGCGCGGCGCAGGAAGAGGTTCCGCGCCTGCTCGTCCCCGGCGGCGCCGACCGTCTCGCCCTGCAGCTGCGCGAGCAGCCCGAGCTTCACGCTCGCCGTCTCGTCGGCGCTCTTCCAGACCAGTTGCGCACCGCCGGGGACAGCCCCGAGCCCGAGCCAGAGCCCCAGCCCGGTGCCGAGCAGCCGCCACCACCACCTCGCTCTCCGGTTCACCTGCACGGTATCTCCTTCTCGGATGGTTCGCCGCCGGCCCCGCACCGCCCCGGCTAACCGCCGCCGCGCCGCGACGGGAGCGGCACGACCGGCGGCAGCTCGCCCGGCGTGCGGTCGAGCAGATCGATCACGTCGGCGTCACGGCGGAGCTGCGCGGTCCAGCGGGCGATCTCCTCCTCGAGCCGCTGCTCGCGGAGCAGCTGCCGGATCGGCTCGCGCACCTGCTCGAGCGGCGGTACCGCCGCGCCGCGGGCGCGCAGATCGGGGACGAGCACCTCTTCGTAGTGGCGGCGGATCTCGTCGAGGCCGACGAAGACCCGCGAGCCGAGCCGCTCCTCGACGTAGGTGAGGGTGAGGAGCTGCCCGGCGAGCAGCTGCCGCAGCCCCGCGAGATCGAGGTCGAGCGCCGCGAGGCGCGCCTGGAAGGCGGCCTCGTCCGGGAAGCCGGCGCGCAGCCGGGCGACCTGCTCCTCGACCGCCCGCACGTCCACGTCGCCGAAGCGGGACCGTTCGACCTCGTGGAGCCGGAGGCGCTGTTCGATGAGCGCGTCGAGCACCCGGCGGCGTACCGTCTTCTCGTCGCCGCCCCGTGCCGCTTCGGGCACGAGGCCGAGGGCGACCACCCGCTCCACCTCCGAGAGGAGGATCGGATCGGAATCGACGAGGGCGACGACGCGATCGAGGAGGACGGGCGCGGCGGCCGGCGCTCCGGACGGGACGCTGGCGGGCGCGACGGCCGGCGGCGGGCCGGCGGCGAGCAGGAGGAGGAGCAGGAGCCCGGGCGCGGCCACGGGCCGGATGCTAGCATTCGGACATGGTCACGGCGGCGCCTCGGACGGTGCGGGTCGGGCTCGCGCAGCTCGACTCCCGGCTCGGTGATCTCGCCGCGAACCTCGAGCGGCACCTCGCCTGGATCGCCCGCGCCCGCGAGGCCGGAGTCGATCTCCTCCTCTTCCCCGAGCTCTCCCTCACCGGCTACCGGCTCCATCATCTCGCCGCGCGGATGGCGCTGCGCCCGGCCGAAGCGCCGGAGATCGCCCGCCTCGCCGCCGCCTGCAAGGATCTGACGGCGGTCGTCGGCCTCGTCGAGGAGCATCCGCACGGCGGCCTCTGCAACAGCGCCGTGGCGCTCGCCGGAGGGCGGATCGCCGGGATCCACCGCAAGCTCCAGCTCCCCACCTACGGCCTCTTCCAGGAGGCCCGCTGCTTCCGCGCCGGCGACCGGCTCGACCTCTTCCCGGTCGCCGGCACCACGGCCGGTCTGCTCATCTGCGAGGAGCTCTGGCACCCGGGTCTCGCCCGCCGGCTCGCGGGGAGCGGCGCCGAGCTGCTCGCCGTCCTCTCGGCCGGACCGGGACGCCTCGGCGCGACGCCGGAGCCCGCGAGCCAGGGCGACTGGGAGCTGCTCACCCGCGCCACCGCCCTCGTCGACACCTGCTGGGTCCTCTTCTGCGGCCGCGTCGGCTGGGAGGAGGGCTGCTTCTACCCCGGCGGCAGCCACGTGGTCCGCCCCGGCGGCGAGATCATGAGCCGGGCGTCGTGGCTCGAGGAGCACCTGCTCGTCGCCGACCTCGACCTCGACGAGGTGACGCGGCTTCGTGCCCGCCTGCCGCTCCTCGCCGACGAACGCCACGGGATCGAAGGGCCCTGAGCCATGTTGCGCCGGGAGGAGATCGCCGCCCGCCTCACCCTCGACGCCGACCTCGCGGTCGCCGTCCTCACGAGCTTCATCGTCGACACGGTGGCCGGGGCCCAGGCCCGCGGCGTCGTGCTGGGCCTGTCGGGGGGGATCGACTCCGCGCTCGCCGCCGCCCTCGCGGTGCGCGCGCTCGGCGGCGCGCGGGTGCACGCCTACTACCTCCCGTACCGCCTCTCGAGCCCCGACTCGCGCCGCGACGCCGAGGCGGTGGCGCGCCACCTCGACCTCCCGCTCACGAGCTGGGAGATCACGGCGCAGATCGACGCCTACTTCGACGCCGTGGATCCGGAGGCCGACTCGGTCCGGCGGGGCAACAAGCTGGCGCGCGAACGGATGGCGATCCTCTTCGATCAGGCCAAGAAGCGCGACTGCCTCGTGCTCGGCACCTCGAACAAGACCGAGACCCTGCTCGGCTACTCGACCGTCTTCGGCGACCACGCGAGCTCGCTCAACCCGCTCGGCGACCTCTGGAAACGGCAGGTCTGGCAGCTCTCCCGCCACCTCGGCCTGCCCGCCGCGGTGATCGAGAAGCCGCCGTCGGCCGACCTGCGCCCGGGGCAGACCGACGAGGCGGAGCTCGGCGTCGACTACCCGACCGCCGACGAGGTCCTCTACCTCCTCTTCGACCAGGGCCTCCGCCCCGCCGAGGTCGTCGCGTGCGGCTACCCCGCGGCGGCGGTGGAGCGGATCCTCGCCCTCGAGCGCGCCAGCCGGTTCAAGCGCCGCCTCATGCTCATCGCCCGCCTCTCCGGCAGCGCCATCAACCTCGACCTCGAACTGCCGCGCGACTGACGCGCGGCGCGCTCCCGCCGGGCGGCTCAGAAGATCCGGGCAAGCAGCAGGCGGAGGGCGGTGTAGGCGAACGCGGCCGCGATCGTCAGCAGGAGGAACAGGCCCGGGGAGATCCGCGAGCGGGAAGGTTCCAGCTGCTTCCTCGTGACAAGGATATTCAGCACGATGAGGACCGGCCCCATGAGGAGCATCGTTCCGGCTGCGCCGAGGGAGCGCACGAGGTAGAGGGCCCAGCCCCGGGACGGATCGATCCGCTCCATGAGCAGCTCGCTGGCATAGACCGGGAGCCGCAACCCGAGCAGGGCGGCGAGGAAGAGCAGCCAGAAAATGAGCGTAGGAAGCTCGAGCACGATCCTGCCTTTCCGATAGACCTCGTTCACCATCGCCCGCTCCTCGTGTCCGGCGCCGCGGCCGGCCGTGGCCGGAGCCGCCGGGGTTCCCTTTCGGTTCGCTGTAGGTTACCGGATCGGCGACGCGGCCAGGGACCCCGCTGGCGGCCCGTCACCCGCTCGGGCAGTGCCCGGCCCGTTCGAACCGAAATCTCTCCCTCATCTCTCCTTCTCGGCAGCGCGGAGCCGCTTCTCCATCTCGGCGAGGCGCGCCTCGAGCTCGCGCAGGCGCTCCTCGAGCTGCGGGCGCCGCTGTTCGAAGACGCGGAGGCTCTCCCTGATCTCGGGCCGGTTGAGACCTCGCTCGATCTCCTCGGCGATCCGTTCGGCCCACGCCGCATCGATCGGCACGCCGAAGCAGCCCTCGGGGCTTTCGTCGGGCGAGATCTCCTCCAGGTTCCGGGTCAGATGCTCGACCCGGACCTGCTCCGGCCGGTTGCGGGTCTCGCCGAGCTTCGCCTCCAGCGTCAGCGGCCGCTTCTCGCGCACCAGCGAGAGACGTACCTTAGCGCCCGGTTCGTGGCCGCGCACGAGGCGTCGGAGCTCTCCGCTGTCAGCCACCGGCTCATTGCCGACGGCGGTCAGCACGTCGCCCACCTGCACACCGGCGACGGCGGCAGCGCTGCCGGGCTCGACCTTGTCGACGAGCAGCCCGCGCTCCTTCGGCGCCCCGAAATGGGTCCGGAGCTCGGGGCTCATCGGCAGGGTACCGATGCCGAGAAAGGTACCCGCCGTCGTCCGGCTGGAGAAAACCATGACGCGCGGCGAGGACGGCGCGGCGGGTGCGGCCGGGGGTTCCGCGGCCGTGAGGAGGCCGGCGCTCAGGAGGAGCCCACCGGCCAGAGAGATGACGAGTCGCTGCTTGGACATACGTCCTCCTTTTCGTTCTGGCTTTCAATAACTCGTGGGGATGACAGCCGGCACGGTGTCGCGGCGAGTACCAGCACGCAGCTCGCCGGCGACCCGCTCGAGCTCGACGAGATCGATCTCGACCGGCCTGCCGGCAGGGTGGGTCAGCGGGATCGCCGGCCGGCTCGCGTCGAGCTCGGCGCGCAGCGCGGCGAGCTCGGCGGCGACCGCACGCGCCTCGCTCGCGAGGACCTCGCGGCGAAGCGCAGCCTCGTCGACCCGCCACGGCGCCCGGCTCACCAGCCCGGCCGCGAGCAGCAGGGCGGCAGCGAGCGCGACCCAGATGGGGCGCCGAACGGACGGCCCTCGGGACGGTGCCGCATCGAGGCGGGCGAGAGTGCGGGTCGTGAAACCCGCCGAGGCACGCGGCCGCTCGAGGCTGACGAGCGCGTCGTTCAGGAACCGGTCGTCACGCATCGGACCTCTCCTTGCCAGTACTGGGCGAGCCGGGCCCGTAACCGTGCACGCGCCCGCGCCACCCGGCTCTTCACGGTGCCCACCGGCAGCCCGCAGGCCGCCGCCGTCTCCTCGTACGACAGCCCTTCGATCTCGTGGAGGACGAGCGGCAGGCGGTAGCGCAGCGGCAGCGCGGCCACCGCGCGTGCCACCTGCCGGCGGCTTTCGCGGACGATCAGGTCCTCCTCGCCGGTCGGCCCGGGCGCGGGGAGGTCGAGCTCCTCGGCCGGCGTCACGAACGGCAACAGCAGGGATCGGCGCCGGCGCCGGCGTTCCTCGTCGCGCGCCAGGTTCACGGCGATCTGGAAGAGAAACGCCCGCAACCGGCCCCGCTCGTCATAGCGGGAGGCAGCGTGGAAGAGCCGCAGGAAGGTCTCCTGCGCCAGATCCTCGGCGCGATCCCGGCTGCCGGTGAGCCGGGCGAGGGTCGAGACCAGGGGGTCCTTGTACCGGTCGATCAGGGTCGCGAACGCCCCCCGGTCCCCTTCCCGGATCCTCACCATCAGCTCGGTATCGTCGTGCGCCTGCATCCGTCCCCTCACCTGGTATCAACGCGCGAACGGCCCCAGGGTTCCCGCAGCGGAGCCGGTGGCGCAACGATCTCCCGATTCGGCGAGAATGACCGGGGAGACCGGATGACGAAAGAACTGAACTCGGCGGGGCGGCTGGTCGTCGTCGCCACCCCGATCGGAAACCTCGAGGATCTCTCGCCGCGCGCGGCGCGGGCGCTCGCCGAGGCCGACCTCGTCGCCTCGGAGGACACCCGCTACACCGGCCGGCTGCTCGCACACCTGGGGCTCAAGCGGCCACTCGTCTCCCTCCACGAGCACAACGAGCGCCAGCGGCTGCCGCGGCTGCTCGAACGGCTCGCCGGCGGGGCGACGATCGCGCTCGTCTCCGACGCCGGCACCCCGCTCGTCTCTGACCCCGGCTTCCTGCTCGTCCGCGAGGCCGCGGCCGCGGGGGTGCGGATCGAACCGATCCCCGGCCCCTCGGCGGTGCTCGCGGCGCTCGTCGCGAGCGGCCTGCCCCCCGCGCCGTTCACCTTCGCCGGCTTCCCGCCACCGAAGCAGGGCCGGCGCCGGAGCTTCTACCGGCGCCTGGCCGGGCTCGGCCACACCCTCGTGCTCTTCGAGTCGCCGCACCGGCTCCTCGCGAGCCTCGCCGACGCGGTGGCCGAGCTCGGCGACCGGCCGGCGGCGATCGGCCGCGAGCTGACGAAGCTCCACGAAGAGGTGCGGCGCGGGCCGCTCGCGGCGCTCCGGGAGGAGCTTGCGGCGCGCCCGGCGCTCAAGGGGGAGTTCGTGATCGTGATCGGCGGCGGCGCGGGCGATCAGGCGGCGAGCGATCCGGAGATCCAGCAGCCGCCGAGCACCCGCGAGCCGGCGTAGAAGACCGCCGCCTGCCCCGGCGCCACCCCGCGCTGCGGCTCGCTGAACTCCACCTCCACGCCCCCGTCCGGCCGGGGGCGCACCCGCGCCGCGACGCCGGCGTGCCGGGAGCGGATCCGCACCGTCGCCTCGACCTCTCCCGCCGGCGCCGGACCGATCCAGGAGAGGCGTTCGCCGGTGAGACCGCGGGCGAGCAGCTCGCCGGCGCCGCCCACGACCACCCGGTTCTCCTGCGGACGCACCTCCAGGACGTAGCGGCGCTCGCCGGCCGCGAGCCCGAGCCCGCGCCGCTGGCCGACCGTGTACCGGTAGTAGGGGCTCGCCGTGCCGAGCACCTCTCCGTGCGAGTCCACCAGCTCGGCCGGCCGGTCGAGCGCGCCGGCGGCGAACCGCTCCGGAGCCGCGGCGGCCGCCGCGGCCACGAACTCGGCCACCCCGCCGGTGACGAAGCAGATCTCCATGCTCTCCCCCTTCTCGGCCACCGGGAGGCCCGCCGTGCGGGCGAGGTCGCGCACCTCCCCCTTCGTCAGCTCGCCGAGGGGGAAGCGGAGCCGCGCGAGCTGCGCGGCGGTGAGCTCGAAGAGGAAGTAGCTCTGGTCCTTCTCCTCGTCGCGGGCGCGGTGGAGCTCGGGGCCGTCGGGGCCCGGCACGATCCGCGCGTAATGGCCGGTGGCGAGCCGCTCGGCGCCGAGCGCGCGGGCGCGGGCGAAGAGGACGTCGAACTTGATCCAGGTGTTGCACCGGATGCAGGGCGAGGGAGTGCGGCCGGCGAGGTAGTCGGCCACGAACGGCTCGACCACCCGCTCGCGGAACTCCTGCTCGAGCCGGAGGGTGTAGTGCGGGATCCCCACCGCCGCCGCCGCCCGGCGGGCATCGGCGAGGTCGAGCGGGCTGCAGCAGCGGCCGTGGACCGCCGCGCCGGAGTGATCCCAGAGGAGCATCGAGAGGCCGACGACCGGCTCTCCCGCGCGGGCAAGGAGCCAGGCGGCGACCGAGGAGTCGAGGCCGCCGCTCATCGCGACCGCGACGAGCCCGCTCATGGCGTCGTGCCGGCCCGCAGCGCCGCCACGGCGGCGGCGAGCTCCGGGAGGAAGGCGTCGACCTCCGCCGGGCGGTTCGTCAGCCCGAAGCTGATCCGGATCGAGGCCAGCGCTTCGTCGCGCGCGATCCCCATGGCGAGCAGCAGCGGGCTCGGCTCGACCGCGCCCGAGGCGCAGGCCGAGCCGGTCGAGACGGCGTAGCCGGCCAGATCGAGGCGGATCATCAGCTCCTGACCAATCAGACCGGGGAAGGCGACGTGGCAGGTGTTCGGCAGCCGCGGCGCCGTCCGGGCATGGATGCGCACGCCGGGGATCGCCCCGAGGCCCTCCTCGCACCGGTCGCGCAGCGCCGCGAGACGGGCGGCGCGCGCGGGCAGCTCCCCGTGGGCCACCGCGGCCGCGGCGCCGAGGCCGACGACCGCGGCGACGTTCGTGGTCGAGGCGCGCCGCCGCCGCTCCTGCGCGCCGCCCACGAGCCAGGGGAGGAACGGCGTGTCACCGCGCACGACGAGCGCCGCCGCCCCCACCGGGCCGTGGAACTTGTGGCCGGCGAGCACGAGGTAGTCGGCGCCGAGCGCCTCCCGGTCGACCGCGATCTTGCCCACCGCCTGCACGGCGTCGCAGAGGAGCGGCACCCCGCGCTCCCGGCAGCCCGCGGCGACCGCGCCGACCGGCTGCACCGTGCCGACCTCGTTGTTGGCGAGCTGCAGCGCCACGAGCACGCTCTCGGGGCGCAGCGAGGCGAGCAGCCGCTCCGGCTCGATCACCCCGTCCGGGGCGGGCGGCACCGTGGTCACCGCGCAACCGAGCTCGGCGACCGCCGCCGCCGCCGCGTGCACCGAGGGGTGCTCGAGCGCGGCGATCACGAAGTGCCCCCGGAAGCCGGAGCGGCGCGCCGCGGACCAGATCACCGCGTTGTTCGCCTCCGTGCCCGAGCCGCAGAAGACGACCTCGAGCGGGTTCGCACCGACGAGCCGCGCCACCTGCTCGCGTGCCTCCTCGACGGCGGCGGCCGCCGCCTGACCGAAACGGTGGATCGACGACGGGTTCCCCCAGCGCTCGCCGAGCCAGGGCAGCATCGCCGCCCGTACCCGTTCGGCGAGCGGGGTCGTGGCGTTGTGGTCGAGGTAGACGCCGGCCATGGGAGCGGGATTCTATCCGGCACCGATCCTGCACTATCTTTTCGGCTCGCGCCGGAAAGGATCCGAACCGTGCCCCTTCGACACCTCGCCGTCCTCCTCGCCCTCCTGCTGCTGGCCGCCGCCGTCGGCCCGGCGGCGGCGATGGCGGCCGAGCCGCCGCCGGAAGACGCGGCCCCGCCGGCGGAGCCGGCGCCGCAGGCGGCTCCGAAGCCGGCCGAGAGCGCCAAGCGCGGCAAGCGCACCGCGAAGGACCTGCCGCCGCGCTACCGGGAGTGGCTCGAGGAGGTCGAGGTCCTCATCACGCCGCAGGAGCGGGAGACGTTCCTCTCCCTGGAACAGGAGCACCAGCTCGAAGCGTTCATCGACCGCTTCTGGGAGGTCAGGGACCCGTATCCCGACACCGCGCGCAACGAGTTCCGGGATCAGTGGGAGCTGCGGGTGAGCGAGGCGCGGGCCGAGTTCGGGAACCTCGTCGAGGACCGGGCCCGCCACCTCCTGCTCAACGGGCTGCCGCCGAACCGGATCCGCAGCAACTGCTCGCAGCTCCTCTGGCCGCTCGAGGTCTGGATCTACCCGCCGAGCGAGCGGGTCCGCGAGGTGCTGGTCCTGGTCTTCGTGCAGCAGTGGGGGGTCGGCCGGCCGCGTCTCTGGCAGCCGTTCGACGGGCTCGCCGCGATCGTGCAGGCGCCGGCGCTGAGCGGCGTCTCCGGCAACGTCCTCTCCCAGGTCGCGATGGTCTGTCCGAACGGCGACCAGATCGCCGGGGCGATCGCCCACGTCCTGCGCATGGGTTCGATGGAGTATTCGACGCTGCTCCAGGCCGCCGAACGGCCGGGGAGCGGCGAGAGCCGCGAGTGGGTGGCGACCTTCCACGCCGGCTCGACCGACCTCCCCGCCGGGGCCGAGAGCATGCCCGCCGAGCTCGTCGTCGGCTATCCGGGGCGGCGGCAGACGCGCACTCTCGTCCAGGCGTCGCTGCTCGTACCGCGCGCCGCCGCCGGCCGCGCCGAGCTCGGCGGTCACGCCTCCTACAACTTCCTGCTCAACGGCGAGATCCTCCTCGGACGGCGCCGCTTCGACGCGTTCCGCTACAAGTTCGACCTGCCGGCCGACCGGGCGCCGGAACGGATCCCCCTCACCTTCGAGCGCCTGCTGCGCCCCGGCACCTACCGGATGATCGTGCGTCTCGAGGACCTCAACGGCGGGCGGTACCACCGCAGCGAGGTCACGCTCGAGGTGCCAGAGATCGCGGGCGAAACCGGTCCGCCGCCCCCGGACGACGAGACCGCCCGGCTCCTCGCCGAGGCGAACGCGGCGATCGCCACCGGCGACACCACCATCCGCATCATCGTGCCGCGCGGCGACATGCTGGCCGGGATGGTCCGCTTCGACACCCTCATCACCGGCACCGACGTCGCGCAGGTGGCCTTCGCGCTCGACGGGCGGCCGCTGCTGACCAAGATCCGGCCGCCGTTCAGCGTCGAGCTCGACCTCGGCCAGATGCCGCGCACCCGCACCCTGCGGGCCGAGGCCCTCGACGCCGCGGGGAAGGTGGTCGCCCGCGACGAGCTGCTGATCAACGCCAGCGCGCACCGCTTCGCCACCCGCCTGCTCGAACCGCAGCGCGGCGGGAAGTACCACGACAGCCTGCGCGCCGAGGTGGCGGTCGAGGTCCCCGAAGGGGGCGTGGTGGAGCGCGTGGAGATCTACCTCAACGAGACCCGCGTCGCGACCCTCTACCAGGAGCCGTACGTGCAGCCGATCGTGCTGCCGCCAGGCGAGCCGGTGGCCTACGTGCGCGCGGTCGCCTATCTGCCCGACGGCAACTCGACCGAGGACGCGGTCTTCATCAACGCTCCCGACTACCTCGACGAGGTCGACGTGCAGTTCGTCGAGGTCTACGCCACCGTGCTCGACCGGGAGAAGCGGCCGGTCGCCAACCTCGGCCGGACGGCGTTCTCCCTCTTCGAGGACGGCACGCCGCAGCGGCTGCTCCGCTTCGAGAAGGTCGAGGACCTGCCGATCCACGTCGGCCTGCTCCTCGACACCTCGGCTTCGATGGAGTCGCGCCTCACGGTGGCGCGCGACGCCGCCCTCGGCTTCCTGCAGCAGACGATCCAGCCCCGGGATCGCGCCACCGTCATCACCTTCAACGACCGTCCGAACCTGAACGTCAAGTTCACGAACGATCCCGCGCTCCTCGCCAGCGGGCTCGCCGGCCTGAAGGCCGAGCGGGGCACGTCGCTCTACGACACGATCGTCTTCTCGCTCTTCTATTTCAACGGCATCCGGGGGCAGCGGGCGCTGCTGCTCCTCTCCGACGGACGGGACGAAGGGAGCCGGTTCAGCTACGAAGACACGCTCGACTTCGCGCGGCGGGCCGGCGTCGCGATCTACACGATCGGCCTCGACATCCCCCGCCGCGATCTCGACACCCGCCGGATCCTCACCCGCTTCGCCGACGAGACCGGCGGACGCGCCTTCTTCGTCAAGGAGGCGAGCGGGCTCGCGGAGATCTACTCCACCATCGAGCGCGAGCTCCGCACCCGGTACCTGCTCGCCTATCAGTCGAGCAACCCCTCCCGGGACGGCCGGTTCCGGACGATCGACGTGAAGGTGGCGGGCAGCGGCCTGGAGGTCAAGGCGATGCGCGGCTACTACCCGTAGCGGCAGGTAACATCGGGGCGATGCGCGGCGCCCGCCTCCTCCTCAGCCTGCTCGCGCTGGCCGCGACCGGCGCCTCGAACGGCACCCCGCCGCCGCTTGCCCCCCGCCACGCCGACTTCCTCGCCACCGCCGGCGTCCTCCTCGAGGAGAGCGAACGCGACGCCTTCCTCTCCCTCGCCCGCGACCACCGGCGCGACGCCTTCATCGCCCGCTTCTGGGAGGTCCGCGATCCGTATCCCGACACCGTGCGCAACGAGGCGCGGGAGCGCTTCGAAGCGCGGCTGGCCGCGGCACAGGAACGATTCGGCGATCTCGCCGACCCTCGGGCGCGTGAGCTCCTCCTCGACGTGGAGGGGCGGCACCGGGAGGCGCCGGGGCCGGTACCGCGGCCCGGGGGCGACTGGCTCGCGGCGTTTCTCGAGCGCGGAACCGAACTGCCCGCCGGCGCCGAGCCGCTCCCGGCCACGCTCGATCTCAACTTCGCGGCAGGCAGCGCGGGGCACACCGCCGTCGAGACCCGGATCGAGCTGGCGCCGGGACCGGAAGCCTTCCGGCATTCCCTGCTGCTCGACGGCGAGATCCTCGACGGCGAGGAGCTCCGGGAGGAGTTCCGCTACCGCTTCGAACCCGCCGCCGGCGGGCAGACGGCCGGGCCGCGGACGATCGCCTTCACCCGCGATCTCCCGCCCGGCCGCTACACCTGGATCGTGCGCCTGCAGGAAGAAGGCACCGCGCGCGGCTTCCGGGAAGAGCACGCCCTCGACGTGCCGCACCTCGGCGGAGCCGGCGGGAGCAGCGGCGTCTCCCTCTCCCTCCTCGCGCCCCGCGACCGGCTCCTCACCGGCCGGGTCCGGCTCGAAGCGCGGGTGCGCGGCGAGGGCATCGCGGGGGTCGTCTTCTCTCTCGACGGTCGCGAGGTGATGACCAAGAGCCGGCCGCCGTTCACCGTCGAGTTCGATCTCGGGTCGACCGTCCGCCCGCGCCGGGTGCGGGCGGTGGCGCGCGGCCCCGGCGGCGAGGAGCTGGCCGCCGACGAGGCGGTGCTCAACGGCGGCGCGCACCGGTTCGCGGTCCGGCTCCGGGCGCCGCGCGGGGAAGGACCCGCCGCTACCCGGCGGCTCGAAGCCGCGGTCGAGGTGCCCGCCGGGGAGACGCTCGACCGGGTCGAGCTCTACCTCGACGAGCGGCGGCTCGCGACCCTCTACCAGCCGCCGTTCGTCCACCCGGTCACGCTCGGGGAGGTCGGCGAGCTGAGCTACCTGCGCGCCGTTGCCTGGCTCAGAAGCGGCCTCTGGGACGAAGCCCTCCTCCTCGTCGATCCGCCCTCACAGCTCGAATCGATCGATGTCGATCTCGTCGAGCTCTTCGTCACGGTCAGCGACCGGCTGGGGCGTCCCGTGGACGACCTGACGGCGGCGGACTTCGAGGTGATCGAGGACGGCCAGCCGCGCCGGCTCGTCCGCTTCGAACGGCTGCGCGACCTGCCGTTCCACGCCGCCCTCGTCGTCGACACCTCCGGTTCGATGCAGGAGGTGCTCGGCGAGGTCGAGCGCGCGGCCCACGCCTTCCTCGCCGAGGTCGTCGGCTCCCGGGCCCGGGCCGCGGTGATCCCGTTCGCCGACGAGCCGCGCCTCGCGGCCCGTTTCACCGGCGATCTCGAAGTCCTCGCGGGCGCGCTCGCCGGCCTCGTGGCGGAAGGCGACACGCGGCTCTGGGACACGCTCGCCTTCGGCATCCACTACTGCAGCGGGCTGCCGGGGAAACGGGCGCTGGTGGTGCTCACCGACGGTCTCGACTCCGGCTCGCACCAGCGCTTCACCGAGCTGCTCCCGTACGCGCGCGCCAGCGGGGTCACGCTCTACTTCGTCGGCCTCGGGGTGCCGCTTCGCCCTCCCGACGTCCGCTGGCGCCTCGAGGAGCTGGCCCGCGCGACCGGCGGCCGGCTCTTCCTCGCGGCCAGAGCCAGCGGGCTCGCCCCCGCCTACGACCAGTTGCGCGAAGAGCTCTCGAGTCAGTACCTGCTCGCCTTCCAGGCCCGGATCACGGGCGACCGGAGCCGCTTCCGGCCGGTGACGGTGCGGGTGCGCCGCCCCGGGCTCGCCGTGCGGGCACCGGCGGGATACGCTCCCCGCCCATGACCCCCCGGCTCGTCCTCGCCTCCGCCTCGCCTCGCCGCCGCGCCCTGCTCGGCGCGCTCGGGCTCGATTTCACCCTGCGACCGGTCGCGGTCGACGAGAGCCTCCGGCCGGGCGAAGAGCCCGCGGCATACGTCCGCCGCCTTGCGCGGGAGAAGGCCGCGGCGGCCGCGCGCGACGGCGAGCTGGTGCTCGCCGCCGACACCGTGGTGGCGCTCGCCGGGGAGATCTTCGGCAAACCCGCGAGCGCCGAAGAGGCGCGTTCGATGCTCGCTCGCCTCTCCGGCCGCGCGCACGAGGTCTACACGGGAGTGGCCCTCCGGCTCACCGGCCCCGCGGCAAAGGAAGCGATCGCGGTCGCCCGGACGACGGTCCACTTCGCGCCGCTCGGCGCCGCGGAGATCGACTGGTATCTGGCCTCCGGCGAGCCGTTCGACAAGGCCGGGGCGTACGCGATCCAGGGCCTCGGCGCGCTGCTCGTCGACGCGATCGAAGGCAACTACACGAACGTGGTCGGGCTGCCGCTCGCCACCGTGCGGCAGCTCTTCGCCGAGCTCGGCTTCGAGCTCCTCGCCTTCAGCCGCCGACCTTGACCGGGTCGCCGAGCTCGTCGAGGGAGAAGTTGGCCATGATCTGGTGGCCGTTGAAATCGAGGACCCGCACGTCCTCGACCCCTTCGAGATCGGCGGCGACGGACGGGAAGCCTCCCGGGTAGCGTTCCCGTACCGCCTCGAGGCTCACCTCGTAGGCGATGAACTTGGTGATCCCCTTGTAGCGGAGCTTGCCGACGAAACGCTCGTCGGTGAGCGAGGCGAAGGTCGTAAGCACCAGGATCGGCCCGGTGCCGGTGAAGATCAGATAGGAACGAATCGCGGGTACCTGGTTCATTCTCATCCTCCTCCTCGCGGCCAGAGGAAGGTTACCCCGCCCCTCCCCCCCTGTCGAGCGCTCCGGGCCGGCTTCAGGCACCGGGCTAAACGCCTTCACCATAAGCAGTTAGCAGCCGGCGCCGGCGCCGGCGGCGGCCGGCTGTGGAAAAGCCCCCGGGCACGGCCGCGCCGCAAGTGCCCAGAACTGAAGAACATCCGCATAACTAATTTATTTTCAGAAACTTACATGCACTGCACAAAATGTTGTTCAATCCGTTCCGAGCGCAAGCCCGAACGGGCTCCACGCCCTCCCCGGCGGCAGTTTTCCACAGCCTTTTCCGCCGCGGCTGTGGAACCGGCCGCTCCGTCCTTCCACGTGAAAAGAGGGCGCAACGGGAAGCGCCGGGAGGGGTGCGGCCGGCGCCCCGACGAGCCCCATGCCCGCCGTCGTGCTATCCTTGTTGACCCCTGCCGGGATGAGGAGGGTAGTGCATGGCTCCGTCTGCCCGCGGTCCCCAGGAGCTCGAGGCGCTCGTGGCGCTCGCCCGGCGTTTCGTCGAGCAGCGGCGCGTCCCCGAGGCGACCGAGCTCTACCGCGTCGCCCAGCGCCTCGATCCCCGCAACCTCGGTGTCCAGCTCGCGCTGGCCCAGCTGCGGCGGCAGCAGCACGAGCCGGCCGGAACGGCTCGCACCCCGCACGAACAGGCGCGCGAGGAGGCCCGGCGCAACGTCATCGACGCCGCCCACTTCCTCGGCCTCGCCCACCTCTATACCGAACGCGGGGAGCCGTTCCGGGCCCTCGAGTGCCTCGAGATCGCGCAGGCGAAGGACAGCGGCAATCCCGGCCCATGGAAGCTCGCCGGGCGGCTGATGCTCGCCCGGCAGGACTTCGACCGGGCGGCCGAGATGCTCCGCCGGGCCGCCCGGCTGAACCCCTTCGACATCGTGACCGCCGAGCTGCTCGGCCAGGTCGAGTACGAGCGGCGGCAGTTCCGGCCCGCCCTGGAGGCCGCGATCGACGCCTTCCTCCTCTGCGGCGAGCCCGGCTCGGAGCGAGGCGAGCGCCTGCGGCGCCGGATCCGCACCCTGCGCCAGGCGCTCGGCTGGGAGAACCAGCGGGTCATCGCGCTCTTCCACGAGCGTCAGGAGGCACTGCGGCTCGCCTTCGAGCGGCTCGAATGGCGGCGGGAGCGCTTCCGGGAAGAGGCGACTCTCCTCGAACGGAGCGCCCCACCCCCTCCACCCCGCCCGCCGGGTGATGGCCGGCTGGAGCTCGCCGCCCGGATCCGGCATCACGAGGCGTGGTCCCACTTCTCCGACGAGCAGGTCTTCGAGCTGGCCCACGGGGTCCACCTCGAACGACACGCCAAGGGGAGCCGGATCCTCACCCACGGCTCGACCGGGGCCGACCTCTACCAGGTCGAGGAGGGAGAGATCCTCATCGAGCGCTCGACCCCGTACGGCGTCTTCCCGCTCGCCACCCTGCGCCCGGGCGACCTCTTCGGCGAGGCGTGCTTCCTCTCGCGGGGCGAACGGACCGGGGACGCCCTCGCCAAGGGGCCGGTGACGCTGCTGCGCTTCGATGCCGCGAGCCTCGACGCCGCCGTCGCCCGCTCCGCCGAGCTCGGCGTGCAGCTCTACTGGGGCCTCTGGCACGCGGTCTCGCGCAAGCTGCGCGACACCAACGAGCAGCTGCGCACCTTCTTCCCCGTCGACGACCGCTCGGAGAACTTCCTCCGCCTGCGCCGCCGCGACCGCAGTCACGGCGGGCAGGTGGCGGTCGACGCCGGCGACAAGGTCCGGCTCTTCCGCGAATCCGGGCTCTCGAACAAGGAGTTGGTCACGCTCGCCACCTATTCGCGCGAGCTCCGCTTCGCCGCCGGCGAGCTCCTCTTCGGCGAGGGGGACGAGGGGCGCGAGATGTACGTCGTGCTCGACGGCCGCGTGCTGATCAGCAAGTTCATCCCCGGCGCCGGCGAAGAGGCGCTCGCCTTCCTCGAGCGCGGCGACTTCTTCGGCGAGATGGCGCTGATCGACGGCGAGGCGCGCTCGGCCGACGCCCGCGCCCACGGCGGGCCGCTCACCGTGCTGGCGCTCGACCAGGCGACGATCCGCGAGATGCTGGCGCTCGACCCGCAGGCCTCGCTCGAGTTCCTGCGCCTGCTCTGCCGCCTCCTCGCCAAGCGCCTGCGCGAGATCGACGAGAAGGTGGTCGGCTGGCGGATCCTCGCCGGCACCGGCCACCAGAACGCCCTGGCCTGAGCGGCGCGCGGCCTACCAGCGGCGCGGGACGCCGAGCACGCAGCGGAGCGTGTCGCGGGCGATCAGGAGCTCCTCGTTCGTCGGGATCACGAAGAGGCGGATCCGGCTCCCTTCCGCCCCGAACTCTCCCTCCCGGCCGCCGACCAGCTCCCGGTTGCGCTCCTCGTCGGGCTGGATCCCGAAGAAGTCGAGATCGGCGGCGATCCGGCCCCGGATGTCGGGGGAGTTCTCGCCGATCCCGCCGGTGAAGACCACGGCGTCGGCGCCGTTCATGCGCGCGAGGTAGGCGCCGATGTACTTCCGCACCCGCAGACAGAAGAGCTCCACCGCCAGCCGCGCGCGGCGGTCTTCGTGTTCCTTCTCCTCGGCGAGCAGGTCGCGCATGTCGTTGGTCAGACCGCTCACCCCGAGCAGGCCGGAGCGCTTGTTGATCAGGCTGTCGAGCTCGTCGAAGCTCATCCCCTCCTTGTGGTGGAGGAACTCGAGAACCGACGGATCGAGGTCGCCGGAACGGGTGCCCATGACCAGCCCTTCGGCGGGAGTCATCCCCATCGAGGTGTCGATCGAGGCGCCCTTGCGGATCGCGCAGGCCGAACAGCCGTTGCCGAGGTGGAGGGTGATGATGTTCGTCCCCTCGTAGTCGTGGCCGCTGAGCTGCCGGTACCGGTACGCCACGTAGCGGTGGGAGGTGCCGTGGAAACCGTAGCGCCGCACCCGGTGCCGCACGTAGAGCTGGTACGGAAGCGCGTAGAGGAACGACTCGGGCGGCATCGTCGAGTGGAACGAGGTGTCGAAGACCGCCGCCTGCGGTATCCCGGAGCCGAAGACCTGGCGCGCCGACTGGATCCCCTTCAGGTTCGCCGGGTTGTGGAGCGGCGCGAGCTCGATGCACTCCGCGATCTGCTCGATCGCCGCGTCGTCGATGAGCAGCGACCGGGTGAGCCGCTCGCCGCCGTGCACGATCCGGTGCCCCACGGCGTGGATGTCGCTGAGCGAGGAGATCCCGGGCACGCCCGAATCGGGCGAGACGAGCCAGTGGAGGACGTGATCGAGCGCGGCCCGGTGGTCGCGCAGCGGCACCGCGTCGCGCACCGGAGCCCGGCCTTCCGCGCGCAGGGTGATCAGGGCTTCGGTGCCGATCCGTTCCAGCACGCCACGCGCCAGCATCCGGTCTTCGTCACGTTCGATGGCTTCGAGGTCGGTGGCGATCACCTGGAACTTCAACGACGAGCTGCCGCAGTTGAGGACGAGGATGTTCATGAGGGGAATCGTAGCTGTTCACGCCGCGCAGCGGCAAGTAGAATGAAGTGATGGAGCGGCCCGCCGGGGCCGGTTCTTCCGGAAAGGAGCCAGCGATGTCGTTCATGGAGTCGGCCCGCGCCCGGGTGCGCGGCAGAGGTGCGCGGATCGTCTTCCCCGAGGGGAACGAGGAGCGGGCGCTGCGCGCCGCGCGGGAGCTCGCGGACGGCGATCTCGCGCGTCCGGTGCTCGTCGGTGCCCACGCCGAGGTGACCGGCCGGGCCGCGGCGCTCGGCATCGAGCTCGCCGGCATCGAGCTGCGCGACCCGGCGACCGACCCCGCCCACGAGGCATTCGCCGCCGCCTACCTCGAGAAGCGGCGGGCGAAAGGGATGACCCCGGAGCTGGCCGCGGCCCGGGCCCGCGAACCGCACTACTTCGGAGCGCTCGCGATGCAGGCGGAGCAGGCCGACGGGATGGTCTCCGGGCTGCGCAGCGAGACCAAGCCGTTCCTCCCCGCCTTCGAGGTGATCGGGATGCGCCCCGGCTACAAGCGCGTCTCCTCGGTCTTCTTCATGGTCTGGCCCGACCGGGTGCTCTTCTACGCCGACTGCTCGGTGAACATCGCCCCCGACCCGGAGACGCTCGCCCAGATCGGCCGCGCCACCGCCGCCACCGCCCGTGCCTTCGGCCACGAGCCGCGGGTGGCGTTCCTCTCCTTCTCCACCCGCGGCAGCGCCACCCACGCCGACGTCGACCGGGTGCGCGAGGCGGCGCGGCTCGCGCGCGAGGCCGAGCCGGAGCTCCTCGCCGACGGCGAGCTCCAGTTCGATGCCGCCTACGTCCCCGGCGTCGCCGAGCGCAAGTGCCCGGACAGCCCGCTCGGCGGGCGCGCCAACGTCTTCGTCTTCCCCGATCTCGACGCCGGCAACATCGCCTACAAGATCACCGAGCGGCTCGGCGGCGCCCAGGCGATCGGCCCCGTCCTCCAGGGTCTCGCGCGGCCGGTCAACGACGTCTCGCGCGGCTGCACCTGGCAGGATTTCGCCGACGTCGCGGTGCTCACCGCGGTGCAGGCCCTCGGCTGACACCCGCTCGCCAGCGCCGATGCCGGCGTTCTTCCGGGGCGGTCCCGGTGCTCCCCGCACCGGACCGCCCCGTTGCTTCCGTCCCGGTCCGCCGCACGGGGGCCGGCACGGATAGGATCCGCAGACCATGAGCCACTCTCCGGTCCCGCCGCCGGTGCGGCGGCGGGAGATCGTCGGCTGGGCGCTGTTCGATTTCGCCAACTCCAGCTACACCACGGTGATCGTCACCGTGGCCTTCAGCGTCTACTTCACGAAGCTCGTGGCCGCCGGTCCCGGTGCGGACCGGCTCTGGGGCCTCGGCATCACCGCCAGCAACCTGATCGTCGTCCTCCTCTCCCCGGTCCTCGGCGCCGCCGCCGACGAAACCGGGCGCAAGAAGCTCTTCCTCTTCGCGACCTACGCCCTCTGCGTCGCCGGTACCGCCGGGCTCTGGTACGTGCGCCCCGGAGCGCTCGCGCTCGGCCTCCTGCTCTTCGTGGTCTCGAACGTCGCCTTCTCGCTCGGGGAGAACCTCGTCGGCGCCTTCCTGCCCGAGATCTCGACCCCGGCAAACGTCGGCCGGATCTCCGGCTTCGGCTGGGGGCTCGGCTACCTCGGCGGCCTCGCCTCGCTGCTCGCGGTCCGGCCGCTGCTCAGGGCCGGCTTCACGGTCGAGAACCTCGCCGGCCTGCGGCTCGTCTGGCCCGTGACTGCCGGCTTCTTCCTGATCGCGGCGCTGCCCACCTTCCTCTTCCTGCGCGAACGGGCACCCCGGAGGAGTCACCCGTTCGCCACGAGCCTCCGCCTCGGCTTCGGCCGCCTCCATGAGACTGCCCGCGCGCTTCGGCACTTCTCCGGGCTCGTCCGGTTCCTCGTCGTCTTCTTCGTCTACTCGGCGGGGCTGATGAGCGTCATCGCCTTCGTCGGCGTCTACGCCGAGCGCACCGTCGGCTTCACCCCCGACGAGCTGATCCTGCTTTTCCTCCTCGTCCAGATCTCCTCGGCAGCGGGCGCGATCGTCTTCGGCTTCCTGCAGGACCGGCTTGGGGCGCGCGCGACGATCCAGATCACCCTGCTGCTCTGGATCGCCGTCTGCGCTCTGGTCTGGGCGAGCACGGGCAAGGGCGTCTTCTGGGGGGTCGCCCTCTTCGCCGGACTCGGAATCGGCTCGCTCCAGTCGGCCTCGCGCGCGCTCGTCGGCCTCTTCTCGCCGGTCGAGAAGAGCGGCGAGTTCTTCGCCTTCTGGGGCCTCGCCGGCAAGGGGGCCTACGCCTTCGGCCCCGCGGTCTTCGGTCTCATCTCCTCGGCCACCGGCTCGCAGAAGACGGCGATTCTCGCCACCGCCGTCTTCTTCCTCCTCGGCTTCGCGGGGATGTTCGGGATCGACGAACGCCGGGGGCGCGCGGCCGCCGAAGCGTGGAACGCCGCGCACTCCGGCTGAGGATGGCCGCGGACGGCTACGAAGCGCCCGCCGGGCGCGCGCCGAGCGTGCGCGCCCGGGCCCGGTAGGCCGCGGCGTCTCCCCGGTTGCCGAGATCCTCCATCACCTGGCCGGCGACGAGCAGCGCGCGCGGGCCGGGCTGAGCCGCCACCATCGCATCGAGCAGGGGCCGGATCTCGTCGAACCGCCGCTGGGAGGCGAGCAGGAGCGCGAGACGGGCGTACGCCTCGGTGCCGCCGGGGAAGCGCGCGATCTCGCGGCGGAACGCCGCCTCCGCCTCCGCCGCCCGGCCCAGACGCGCGAGGGCATCGCCGGCGGTCCCTTCCAGGGTCGCCACGGGAGCGATCTCGCCCGCGGCGATCCGCTCCCGCGCGCCGGCGAGCAGCTCGACCGCCGCCGCCGGATCGCCACGTTCGATGCCGATCCTGGCGAGGAACACGAGGGCCGGCAGGTGAGGGCGATCGGGCGGGCCGAGCGCCTCCCGAGCTTCGCGCTCGGCGGTGGCGAGATCGCCCTGGCGCTCCGCCGCCGCCGCCAGCACGAGGCGAGCTTCGGCGGGTGAGGCCGCGAGCGCGAGGCGGGCGTGCTTCTCCGCCGCGGCGGCGTCGCCGAGGTCGAGCTCGAGCTTGGCCACCTCGAGCGCCACGCTCTCGCGATGGGGCTCCGACTCGCGCCCCACCCGGAGGTACTCCTCCTTCGCCTCGGGGAGCCGGCCGAGGCGGCGGAGCACCGCCGCCCGCTGCAACCGCGCGTCGGTGAGCGCCGGCTGCCGCTGGAGGATCCCATCCAGAGCCGCGAGGGCGCGCGGCAGGGCACCCGTGTTGGCGAGCCGGAACGCCTCCTGGAGCTCCTCGAGCAGCGCGATCTCCCGTTTCGGGTCGAGGCGGGCACCGCGCGACTCCGGCGCCGCGCCCGTGAGATACCCGAGCGCCGCGAGCTTCGCCCGCTCCTCCGCGCTCGCTTCCGCCGCCGCTTCGAGAGCGAGCGGGATCTCCTTGAGCTGATCGGCGAGGCGCCGGTACTCCCGCCGCTCGCGCGCGAGCACGTTCTCGCGCTGCCGCGGATCGTGGGCGAGATCGTAGAGCTCCGGGTCGGGCCCCTCGAGGTACTGCCAGCGGCCGTCGCAGAGCGACCGGAGCTCGCTCCAGCCGAGATGGATGCGCGGATAGAGCGTCTCGGCGTAGAGCGCCCGCCCCGGCTCGACGGCCTTCTCCGGGGCGAGGAGAGACGCTCCCGGCAAGCCGGACGGCGGGTCCAGGCCGAGCAGCTCGTAGAGGGTCGGCGCCACGTCGACGAGGCCGACCGGCCGCGCCACCCGTTCCCCGGCCCGCCGTTGCCGGGGCAGCTTCACGATCAACGGCACCTGCAGGCTCTCGCGATAGAGCAGGATCCCGTGCTCCTTCTCGCCGTGGTCGCCGAGTCCTTCGCCATGGTCCGAGAGCAGGATCACCACCGCGCGGTCGTAGATGCCGCGGGTGCGCAGCCAGTCGAGCAGGCGCCCGACCGCCGCGTCGGCGGTGGCGATCTCGCCGTCGTACGGATCGGCCAGCCGCTCGCGGAACGGCGAGGGCGGCTCGTACGGGAAGTGCGGCTCGAAGAGGTGAACGAAGAGAAAGAACGGGCGCTCGCCCACGCCCGCGAGCCAGGCGAGCGCGGCGTTCACGGTCGCCTCGCCCGGGCGCTCGAGCTCGGAGAGCGTCGCCTCGGAGGAGAAGTCGATCGCGTCGTCCCAGCGCTCGAAGCCGGCGCCGATCCCGGTCTCGTGCCGGAGCACGTAGGCCGAGACCGCGCCGCCGGTGGCGTAACCGTGACGCGCGAGCGCCGAGGCCAGCGTGGGGCCACGTTCGGGATCGAGCCGGTAGCCGAGGTTGCTACGCACCCCGTTGGCGGGGGGCAACAGTCCGGTGAAGAGCGAGGCGTGGGACGGCAGGGTGAGCGGGACGTGCGCCCAGGCGCTCTCGAAGAGAATGCCGTCCGCCGCCAGGCGATCGATCGCCGGCGTGGACCCTTCCCGGTGCCCGTAGGCCGGCAGCCAGTCGGCGCGCAGCGTGTCGATCGAGATCAGGATCACCGGCGCGCCGGCGGCGCGTTCGGGCCGCGAACCGCAGCCGGCGAGCAGGAAGAGCGGCAGGAGGAGGATCAGACAGCGGAGAGGATTCGCTCGGACGTTTCGCACCCGCCGATCCTACCGCGTCGCCCGGGTCTCCCCGTGTCGCGCGAAAAGGCAAAAAAAAACGGGGCGGCCGCAGCCGCCCCGGGAGCTCACGAGAGCCTAGGACAAACCTTAGAAGCGGATGCCCGCCGCGATGAAGTACTCGCGCGGCGTGACGTAGTTGCCCGCCGAGGTCGCCTTGCCGAAGCTGGCGCCCTTCTTGTAGCCGGTGGGCAGCCCGTTCGCATCCTTCGGGCTCGCGGCGTCGGCCGTGATCGTGGTGTTGAAGGTCACGAGCTTGTCGTCGTTGAGGACGTTGTAGACCTCGAACTTGACGTACGGCTCGACGGTCTTCCAGATCGGAATCCGGTAGGTGACCGACGCGTCGAAGAGGCTCGTCGAGTTGTAGAAGCCGGCGCCGCGCTTGCCGAAGAAGAGCGTCGCGTTGCGCGGCGGGCTGGCGTAGCCCGGATCGTTGGCGCGCAGCTGGGCCGGAATCGGCACGTTCGCCGCCGCGTAGCTGAAGGTGGTCGCCGAGTCGTACCGCCAGACGAGACCCAGGTCGAACGCGCCCGCGCGGCCGAAGTCGAGCAGGTAGTTCGTCCACAGACGGACCTTGTTCTTCTGGTAGTCGTTCAGGCGGCCCTTGGTGAAGTACCGGTCGTAGGCCGGGCTGTAGATCTCGGGGTAGTCTCCGAAGATCGACGAGATGCCCGGGGTGTTCGCCCCTTCACCCTCGAAGTTGCCGTCGTTCTTGATCTGGTAGGTCCAGCCGAGGTTCACGGCCCACTTGTCCGTGATGCGGTACCGGCCCTGCAGCTGCAGCGCCTGGTACTTGCGCTCGGGCTGGTTGCTGTTGCGGAACCACCGGTTGTCGAACATGCCGGCGTCGATGCCGCCGACGACCACGTGAGTCTGCCCGCCCGCCATCGTCACGAAGTCCTCGACGAAGTCGGAGACGTCGCGGTCGGTGTAGATGAGCTTGAGGAAGCCGCCCCGGCCGAGGTCCATCCCCGCGGCGAGCGTGTACTCACGCGTCACCGGCGAGTTGATGTCCGGGTCGGAGAAGACGTTCGCCGTCGGGTCGTTGGCGTAGTAGAAGAAGTAGTTCGACGGGTTGAAGCCGGGGGCGAAGTCCAAGCCCTGCCCTTCGGGTCCGATGTAGTAGCCGTAGAGCAGCTTGGGGTTGCCGACGGTGGTGATCTCGGCGAACTGCGCCTCGCTGTACTTGCCGGCGTACTGGGCGTAGGTGGCGTCGAACTTGTACTTGCCGTTGCCGAGCGGATCGAAGGAGACGCCGAGGCGCGGCACGAAGGCCGAGGTGTCGACCGTCGTGATGCCGCCCGTCGCCTTGCTCTTGACCTGCTCGTAGCGGAAGCCGATGTTGAACGACCAGTTCTTGTTCAGGTTCCAGCGGTCGTTGATGAAGAGCGAGTCGGTGGTGATGTCGATCTTCGCACCGCGGTCGGCGAGCCACCACTCGAGGCCGGTGTAGCCCGGAACGAATACCGGGATGATCCGACCGGCCGAGTCGTACTGCACCTTGCCGCCGGCGTAGAGGAAGTCGACGTCGAACACGTAGTTGGTCGCCGACTGCGAGTTGCCGCCGGTGCGGGTGGTCTTGAACTGCTCGTAGCCGAACTTCACGTCGTGGCTGCCGAGCGACTCGGAGGAGAAGAAGTACGACAGCGCCCCGTAGTACTGGTCGTTGTTCCGGTCCTCGGGGTCGGTCGCGTCGAAGTAGGGCGCGTTGTAATGGTAGCCACCCGGCGAGACGACGCCCTGGCTGATCATCGGCGAGTCGTAGATGTTCGTCGAGGTGCCGCCGGCGTTGCGGAAGCCGAACTCCTTCTTCGAGTAGCGGACCTCACCGAAGAGCGACTGCGTGAAGATGCCGCTGTAGCTGACCGACAGACCCGTGTTCGGGAGGCTGCGGGAGTACTGCGTCCGCGGGTCGATCGAGAAGCCGAACGTCGGCAGGTTCTTCTGGTCGGTCTTGTTGTCGGTGTAGGTGCCCTGCAGCGTGTGGTTCTGGGCGAACGTCGCGGTCAGCTTGCCCTGGTACCGCTCGTTGGTGTCCTGCCGGTTGTACGGCAGGCCGGTCATCGGCAGGTTGGCGGCGATGTCGGCTTCCGAGTCACGGCCGGCGAGGAAGAACCAGAGCGCGTCGCGGACGATCGGGCCGCCGAGGGTGGCCGAGTAGAACTTGGAGAGGTCGCCCTCGCGCTTGATGCCCCGCTCCTTCTCGAACGGCGTCTCGTCGCGCCAGGTGGCCTTCGAGAAGTCGGCCCGCAGCGAGCCGGAGAAGTTGTTGCCGCCGCTCTTCGTGATGGCGTTGATGACGCCGCCGGAGAAACGCCCGTACTCGGCCGAGATGCCCGAGGTCAGGACCTGGGTCTCCTCGATGGCGTCCTCGATGAAGAGGTTGTTGGCGGTACCGAACAGGTTGTCGTTGACGTCCACGCCGTCGACGAGGAAGACGTTGTCGTAGGCGAAGCCGCCGGAGATCGTGACCTGGCCGGCGTTCGGGGTGTTGGTGGTCAGGCCCGGCGCAAACGAGGCGATGCCCGAAAGCGTCCGGCTGATCGGCAGGGCATTGACCTCCTCGGCCGTCAGGTTGGCGCCCACCGTGGTCGACTCGAGGGCCGAGGGGGCCTCACCGGTCACCACGATCGTCTCTTCCTGCACCGCCACTTCCATCACCGCGTCGGCGCGGGCGGTGGTGCCGAGACCAACCGAAACCTGCCGCTCGACCGACTTCATCCCCTCGAGGGTGAAGACCACGCGATACTGCCCCGGGGGCAGGCCGCGCATGACGTAGTCGCCGGTGACGGACGAAACCGCCGCACGCTCGCCCTGGAGCGAGGGAGACGTGACCGTCACGGTCACGCCGGGCAGCGCGGAGCCGTCGTTCGACGTCACCGAGCCGACGAGGGTGCCGGTCTGGACGCCCTGTCCGAACGCCATGCCGCCAAGCGTCAGGCCGAGGACGAGAGCCCAGATCCATGCGTTGCGTCGCTGCATGTGTACCTCCTTCGGTTGAAACGAACCGCTGGCTCGCGCACACCGCGAGCCGCTGTCATGCCCTGCTTCTCTGCCGATTCCGTGCCACGAGACCGATCTTCGGAGCGGCCTCGTCACGGCGCGGTAAACTCCACAACCAAACGACTTGAGGCGCAGGCCAGAAACCCCTCGGCAGGGCTTCCCCGGGGGGTTGGCCGCACTCAATCCAAAGAACTGAAAAACACTCCGGCGAATTGGATTCCGGCCGTTGCCTATTTCAGATAGCTCAGCATCTCGCGCGCGGTCCCCGCCTCCGGATCGTCCGGCGCGAGGGCGAGGAACCGCTCGAGCGCCGTCTTCGCGTCGGCGGTCTTGTTCATGTTCACGTAGCAGAGACCGAGCCGGTAGAAGGCCCGCGCGTTGTTCGGATCGATCTCCACCGCCTCCTGGAAGAGCGCGAGCGCGGCGGGCGTGTCGTTGGTGTTGAAGAGCTCCTCGCCGCGCTGGTAGATCACCTTCGCGGCGTTGGCCGGGTCGGCCTTCTTCAGCCCTTCGAGGGCCGCGAGCACCTTCTCCTGGTCGCCCACGCGGCTCCAGGCGTCGAAGCGGATCAGCTGCGCCACGGCGTCGTCGGGCTTCAGCTCGGCAGCGCGCTCGGCGGCCGCGGCGGCCGCGGCCCACTGCTGGCGACCGTGATGGATGCGGGCGATCACCGAGTGGGCGGGAGCGAGCTCGGGATCCTCGGCCACGGCCTCCTCGAACTTTGCGAGCGCCCCGTCGAGGTCCTTGGCGTTGTAGAGCGCCGCTCCCTCGTTGAACCGCTCCGTGGCGCGGATCTTCGCCTCCTGACGCTCCTTGGAGAGCGCGATCTCCTCGGCTCCCGGAACCTCGCCCATCGGCAGCGGGACGTCGAGGCTGAAGATCGTGATGTCGAGCTCCACGGTGAGCGAGGCCGGCACCTTCCGCGGCGTCTCGGTCGTGTGGAAGCCTTCCTTCTCGATCCGCCAGGCCAGCGGCTTCGTGGCGTCGGCGATGACGATCTGGTACTTGCCGTGTTCGTCGCTGACCGCCTGGGCCACGCGGCCCTTGACGTCCGGATCGGGGATCGAGATCTTGACGCCGGCAACCGGGTTGCCGTCCTGGTCGCGGATGACGCCGTGCACCCGCGCGGTGTTCTGGGCGAACGCCGAGCCGGCGACGAACAGGATCGCGAGGAAGAGCAGAAGCCTCTGGGCCTTGATCATGGTTCCGGTTCCTCTGGGATGGCGCCGGCCGCCTGTCGCCGCCGGCATTGGTGTAGACGATTCATTCTAACCAGTTCGCGGCGCGGACGCCAACCACCGGGCGCGACGAACCGCTTCAGGAGCGCCGGAGCTGGCGTTCGTCGCCGATCCGCCGGGTCACCCCGCGGGAGTCGAGGTGCTCGAGCAGCGGGATCGCCCACTTGCGCGAGAGGCCGAAGCGGTCCTTGAACTGCCCGACGCTGAACCGTTCCCAGCCGGTGGCGGCGAGATCGGCGACCAGCCGATCGACAGCGGCCCGGGCGACGAGCAGCCCGCCCGGGAGCCGCGAGACCTGCCCCGCGCTGACGAGATAGCGCAGGACCCCTTCGAGGATCTGCGGCTTGGCGCCGAGCTCGGCCGCCAGCTCTCCCGGCGACGGGGCCTGGAGTCCCGCGCTTTCCAGGCGTTCCCGGAGCCGCCGGGCGAGGTCGGACTCCTCGCCCGAGAGGCTGACCTCGCGCCCCGGCAGGGTCAGCAGCTCGCCGCTCACCACCAGGATCCGGCGCGCGGCCAGCCAGGAGAGGTAGGTGCCGGCGTGCTCGGCGGCACGGCCGGGAAGGAGGCGCCGCACCGCCTCCGCCCGCGGCCAGCCGCGGGCGAACCGGTCGCGGCCGAAGAACGCCTTCAGCTCCCGCTGCGCCCGTTCGCCGAGCTGCTCGATCGCGGCCGCCGCCACCCAGCGGGCGTGCCCGTCCGCGCCGGCGGGGAGCTCCCGCAGCTGGCCGGTCTCGGCGAGCGCGGCGAGCCGGGCCGCCGTCGCCAGCGGCGGCCGGCCGAGCCGGCGGGCGAGCTCTCCGGTCCCGGCGGCGGCGAGCCGGGCGTCGGCGACCCAGAGGGCCAGCACCTCCTCCTCGCCCGCTCCGAGCGCCGCGAGGGCCGCCGGCCAGGCGGCCTGGCTCCGCGGCCGCGCCAGGGGATCGGCGATCTCGCCGCCCCCCAGCGTCGCGGCCGGGGTCGGGCGGCGAAGGACGAACCGGTCGCCCCGCACCGCGACCACCGGCTTCGCGAGGCGAACCTCCACCCAGCCGACCTCTCCGGGACGGAGCGGCACCGGCGAGAGCGGGCGCACCCGCCCGAGCCCCTCGTGCGAAAAGAGATGGAAACGCACCGGGAGGCTCGCCGTGAGCGGTGCGGCCTCCGGCAGCAGCCGGTAGCGGGCCACCAGCCGGCGGGAGGCGACGAACGCTCCCGGCGTGGCGAGCACCGCGCCGCGCGGGAGCTCGGCGAGCTGGGGGCCGGCGAGCTGGAGCGCGACCCGCTCCCCCGCCTCGGCCCGGTCGCGCTCGGCACCATGGACCTGGACGGTACGCACCCGGGCGCTCCCACCCGCGGGGAGCAGCGCGAGCTGGTCACCCGGCCGCACGCTCCCGCTCACGAGGGTCCCGGTGACGACCACGCCGCGACCGTGCAGGTGGAAGGCGCGATCGAGCGGCAGGCGGGCGGGCGCCTCCGGATCCGGCGGCGCGGCCACCGCCTCGGCGGCGGCGAGGAGGGCGGCGCGCAGCGCCTCGATCCCCTCGCCGGTGAGGCTCGAGACGCGCAGCACCGGGCTGCCGGCGAACGGGGTCGGGGCCAGGAGCTCGGCGGTTTCGAGCGCCGCGAGCTCGGCGAGGTCCGGCTCCACGAGATCGCACTTGGTGATCGCCACCACCGCGCGCGGGATCCCGAGCAGCCCGGCGATCGCCAGGTGCTCGCGCGTCTGGGGTTCGATCCCCTCGTCGGCGGCGACCACGAGCAGCAGCAGGCGGATGCCGCCGAGGCCGGCGAGCGCGTTGTGGAGGAAGCGCTCGTGGCCGGGGATGTCCACGAAGCCGAGCTGCATCTCCCCGGCTTCGAGGTGGGCGAAGCCGATGTCGATCGTGATCCCGCGCCGCTTCTCCTCGGCGAAGCGGTCGCAGTCGATCCCGGTCAGCGCCTCCACCAGCCGGGTCTTGCCATGGTCGACATGCCCGGCCGTGCCGACCAGGACGTGGCGGCGGATATCCCCCGGGTTGCTCATTGCCGCGGCAGCTCCACGCGAAAGATCGTACCTGCCGGGGCGTTGTCGGCGACCTGGATCACCCCGTTGTGATCGGCCACGATGCGCAGCACGATCGCGAGCCCCAGCCCGGTGCCGCGCCCCTTCGTCGAGTAGAAGGGGAGGAAGACCTTCTCCCGCTGCTCGGCGGGGATGCCGCGGCCGCTGTCGCGCACCTCGATCGCCACCCGCTCCCCGAGGTCGTTCCCGGCGATCACCACCTCCCCCGGCCCCTCGGTCGCCTCGATGGCGTTGTCGAGCAGGTTGATGAGCACCCTCCGGAGCTGATCGGGGTCGGCGTAGAGCTCGAGATCCCCGGGGACCTCCGCGCGCACCTCCACCTCGGGCCTGATCCCGGCGTAGAGCGGGAGCAGCTCGCCCGCCAGGCTCGCGAGCGAGATCATCCGGGGCTGCGGCTGCGGCATGCGGGCGAAGCGCGAGAACTCGTCGACCATCGCCTGCAGGCGGGTGACGGAAGTGACGATCGTCTCGGCCCCCTCCTCGAGGGTCTCGCCGAGATCGGGGCTCCCCTGGCGATGCTTGGCGACGATCCGCTCCGCGGCGAGGCGGATCGGGGTGAGCGGGTTCTTGATCTCGTGCGCGACCCGGCGGGCCGCCTCGCTCCACGCCGCGAGCTTGCGCGCCCGCTCGAGCTCCGTGAGGTCCTCGAGCACCAGCACCCGGCCGGTGACGAGCCCGGCGGCGTCGCGCAGCTCGCTCGCCTTCGCCTCGAAGGTCCGCCACTCGCCGTCGAGCACCAGCCGCAGCTCGGTCGCGCCTTCCACTCCGGCCGGCGCATGGGCCGCCAGCCGCGCCAGCTTCGCCCGCTCCGGATCGGCCCACGCCTCCTCGAGCCGCCGGCCGATGAGCGTCTCCCGCCGCTGGTGGAGCATCGCGAGCGCCGCGTGGTTGCAGGTGAGGACCACCCCGTCGCCGGCGACCGAAACCACCCCGGCGGCCACGCTCTCGAGGACCGCCGCCACCAGCGCGCGCTCCTCGGCGAGACGGCGGTTCGCCTCCCTGAGCTCGCGGTGGGAGTGCTCGACCGCCTCGCGGCTGCGCTTCAGCTCGCTCGTCATCCGGTTGAACGAATCGACCAGCACCGCCACTTCGTCGTTGCCCGGCACCTCGACGAGCTGTTCGTAGTCGCCCTCGCGGATCCGCCGGGTTCCCTCCTCGAGCGCCTCGAGCGGCCCCATCACCCGGCTGGCCAGGTGGAGGCCCACCCACGAGGCGGAGAGGAGGATCAGCAGGGTCACGGTGACGAAGAGCAGCTGGTAGCTATTCTTGAAAGTCTGTTTCTGGACCTCGATCTGGCGATACCTCTGGTAGGCCTCGAGGAGCCGTTCGCTCGAGCCGGCGAGAGCCGGCGGGAAGAGCACGCCGCTGACCGCGACCGGGCGCGGTGCACCCGGTGTCGCGCGGCCGATGGCGGCGGCGAGCACCAGCCGTCCGGAGCCGCCTCCGGTCGGCAACAGACGGCTCGCGGCGCCCTTTTCGATCGCCTGCCGGAGCAGATCCCGGCCCGGCTCGGGCAGGTCGCTGAGCCCCCGCCGGGGATCGGCCACCCCGTGCACGAACTCGGTGTCGAGATAGACGCCGAGATAGTCGGATTCGAGCAGCTCCCGCTGCTCGCGCAGGAGCGCGTCGAGACGTTCGCGGGCCGCCGGATCGCCGAGCTCGACCCCGGCGAGGCGGCGGGCGAGCTGGGTGGCGTCGCGCCGGGCCCGCTCCTCGACGAGCCCGATCGAGGTCTCCGCCACCGCGCCCGCCTGTTCGAGCACCACCCGCAGGGTAGGGCTGAACCAGCGCTCCACCGAGCTCTGCAACAGCTCGTAGGCGAAGAACGAGAGCGCCAACACCGGCAGCAGCGCGAGGCTGATATGGGTGAACACCAGCTTGGTGCGGAACCGCGATCCGAGATGGCCCGCGCGATCCTCGAGCCAGGCTTTGAAGATGTAGCGGCCGCAGACGAATAAGACGCCGGCGATGAGCAGGATGGTCAGGTTGCGCAGGGCGAAGAGGAGGACCTGATCGGAGACGAGCTCGTCGGGAAGCCCGCGGCTCCGCTGGATCAGGTAGTAGAAGGCCACGAGGAGGGCGAGCAGAACGAGGAGCGCCGTGACCACCAGGGGCGTGCTGCGCCAGAAGCGGGTGATCCGCACCCGCACCTCCGCGCCCCGCCTCATGGCGCCTCGGCGGGGAGACGGAACTTGCGGGAGACGGCCCACGCGGTCTCCCGTTCGGTGGGGATGAAGCCGAGCCAGGTCCTGGTGCCGAGCACCGCGCGCACCCGCACCAGCAGGCGCTGCCGGGCGCCGATGCCCTCGGGCACCGTGAAGGCGGCGAGGCCGCCGACCTCGGTCATCGCCCGCTCCAGCTCCGCCGGCTCCCGCACCGTCCGGCTCTCGATCAGCCGGCCGTCGCGCTTCACGTTGACCAGGTACTCCCGCGACAGCGCGTTGTACATCGCGACGATCTCGAGGTTCGTCTCCTCGAGCCCGGCGTCCCACCACCGCTTGCGATCACGCAGGAGCTCGATCTCGTAGGTGAAGCCGGTCGGCAGCCCCGCCTCGAGCCGCGCCCGGACCGCGTCGTCGAACGCCCTTTCCAGCCGGAAGGAGACGCGCACCTCGTGGCCGTCGAGGGTGGCCGTGACCCCGGTGACCGCGGGTCGCTCGGGCGCTGCCGCGAGGAGCAGGAGGACGAGGAGGGACAGGAGGAGGCGCGGCGGGCGCATCGGCAACCGGACTGTAGCACCGGACGGCGGATAGACTCCTCCTCCCATGGCTGCCACCCCTCGCTCCGGCCCCCGGCAACCCGGCGCGGTGCGCCCGCTCGCGATCAATCGCCGGGCGCGGCACGACTACGAGCTGCTCGAGACGCTCGAGGCCGGCCTCGTGCTCACCGGCACCGAGGTCAAGGCGTGCCGCCTCGGCCGGGTCCAGTTGCGGGACGCCTTCGTGGAGCTGCGCGACGGCGAGGCCTGGCTGGTGGGCGTTCACGTGAGCCCCTACAGCCACGGCAACCGGGAGAACCATCTCCCCGACCGCCCGCGCAAGCTCCTGCTCCACCGCCGCGAGATCGACCGCCTGCTCGGCCGCGTCCAGGTCAAGGGGCTCACGGTCATCCCTCTCTCGCTGCACCTGCGAGGGAACCGGATCAAGGTCGAGCTCGCCGTCGCCCAGGGCCGCAAGAGCCACGACAAGCGGGAGGCCGAGCGCCGCCGCGAAGCCGAGGCCGAGGCCCGGGAAGCGATCCGAGACCACCGGCGCTGAGGCTGCCCTCCCCGGCAGCGGGATTGCCGCACCGCGTCGTTGACGCCCCGTCTGCTATCTCTTAAGTTTCGGCCGAACAAACGACACCGGCCGGCATTGGGCCCGGCCACGATGAGGAGACCTGGGATGATGCATGCGGTGCGCAAGAGCGGGACCGCGCTGGCGATCTTTCTCGCCGGGGCGCTGATGGCGGCGAGCGCGAACGCCGCGGGATTCGCGCTGTTCGAACATGGTGCCAAGGCGATGGCGATGGGCGGCGCCTTCACGGCCCAGGCCGACGACGGCTCGGCCTTCTTCTTCAACGTCGCCGGGCTCGCCTTCCAGCGCGAGCGTTCCTTCACGATCGGCACCACCTTCATCACCTCCGAAGGTGAGTATCGCGGCCTCGATCCGTTTCCCGGCCGCACGGCGCGCGGGGAGATGGAGCCGCTCGCCGAAATCCCCTCCCACCTCTACTACATCCACCCGTTCGGCGAACGCACCACCTTCGGTCTCGGCGTCTACACCCCGTTCGGCCTGTCCACGGAGTGGAAGAACAAGCCGACCTTCGCGGGCCGTTACCTCAGCGTCCTCGCGTCGCTGCGCACCTTCGACATCAACCCCACGGTCGCCTTCCAGGTCACGCCCCAGCTCGCCCTCGGCATCGGCGCCATCGCCCGGGTCTCCGACGTCAAGCTGCAGCGTTACGCCGGAACCCAGAACCCGTTCACCCAGCAGGTCGTCAACATCGCCAAGGTGGACCTCGAGAGCGATTTCGACACCGGCTACGGCTTCAACGTGGGCCTTCTCCACAAGGTGAACCCGTCGTTCTCGTGGGGCCTCTCCTACCGCAGCGCCATCGACATCGACTACGAGGGCGACGCCCGCTTCACGCAGATCTCGACCGGCTTCCCGCAGCTCGACGCCGCCGTCCAGCGGATGCTGCCGTTCGGCTCGGCGGTCCCGGTCGAGACCGCCATCGGCTTCCCCGAGACGTGGAGCCTCGGCTTCGCGTTCACCCTCTCCCCCAGCTTCGTCGTCGAGGTCGACGCCAACCGGACCGGCTGGAGCAGCTTCGACCGCCTGCCGATGACCTTCACCACCGTGCCGCAGCTCAGCAGCGTGGTGGTCGAGGACTGGGAGGATGTCAACACCTACCGGATCGGCTTCCAGTGGACCACCTCGCCGACCTGGCAGTGGCGCTTCGGCTACCTCTACGACGAGTCGCCGCAGCCCGACACCACCGTCGGACCGCTCCTGCCCGACTCCGACCGGCACGGCTTCTCGGTCGGCTTCGGCCATCGCGGGCAGCGGTTCCAGACCGACCTCGCCTTCCTCTATCTGCCGTTCAAGAACCGCTGCACGACCTCCAACCACGACAACTTCTACGCCTGCTACGAGACGACCGCGTATCTGTTCGGCGCCACGCTGTCGTTCTGAGCGGCTTCGCCCGTAACCCGAGGAGGTGAGCATGAGACGGAATCGATCCCGCGTCCTGGTCCTGGCCGGCGCCGCCCTGCTGCTCGCGGGCGCCGCCGGCGCCCAGGTCAGCGGCGGTGCGGCCAACTTCGCCCGCATCGTGGCGATCGGCGACAGCTTCGGCGCCGGGGTATCCAACGCCTCGATCGTCGAGACCCATCAGCGCGTGAGCTTCCCGGCGCTCTTCGCCGCCCAGGCCGGCAAGACGGACTTCCAGCAGCCGCTCGTCAGCGAGCCCGGGATCTCGCCGGAGCTCCAGCTCCTGAGCCTCTCGCCGCTCCAGCTCGCTCCGAAGGCGACGACTCCCGGTACGCCGCTCAACCTCGGCCTGCCGCGACCGTACGACAACCTCTCGGTCTCCGGGGCGACGATCTGCGATCTCGTCGAGAAGACGCAGTCGACCGGCCCGGGCGACGCCACCGACCTCGTGCTGCGCCGCATCGGCGCCACCCAGCTCGGACAGGCGCTCGCACTGCAGCCGACCTTCGTGATCACGCACATCGGCGGCAACGACTTCCTCGGCGCGGTGCTCTCCGGGGTGGCGATCCCGGGGGTCACGCTGACGCCCGTGGAGCGCTTCCGCTCCTGCTACCGCAGCATGGTGCAGGCGATCGCGGCGAGCGGCGCGAAGATGGCGGTGATGACCTTCCCCGATCCGACCATCGTCTCCTACGCGCGGGCGATCTCGCCGTTCATCCCCAACCCCGCGACCGGAGCGCCGATCCTGATCGACGGCCGGCCGATCGGTTTCCTCGCGCAGAAGACCTCGGGCGAGATCTTCCAGCTCGGCGCCGACGACTTCGTGCTGCTGCCGGCGGCGCCGCTGCTCGCGCAGGGGATCGGCGTGCCGGCGGCGCTCGGCGGCACCGGCCTGCCGCTGCCCACCTCGGTCGTGCTCGACCGGGACGAGGCCGCGGCCGTGCGGGCCCACGCCAAGGCGCTCGACGCGGTGGTTCGTGACGAGGCGGGCGCCGTCGGCGCCGCGATCGTCGAAGAGGGCGCCTGGTTCGAGTATCTCTTCGCGCACGGCGTGAGCTACGGCGGCAACAAGGTCAACCTCGCCTTCCTCACCGGCGGCGCCGTGAGCTACGACGGCTTCCATCCCACCGAGCTCGGCTACGCGCTGATGGCCAACCTCTACATCGACGCGGTGAACGCGAAGTTCGGCGCCAAGCTCCCGCCGGTGAACCTCTATCCGTTCTTCTTCGGCCCCCGCGCCGGCGCGAGCGCGATGGTCAGCGGCGCCGAGGCGGCCCTGGCCGAGCTCACCCCCGAGGCCGAGGAGAACCTGCGGGCGCTCTTCGGCACCCCGTCGCGGGACGAGATCGACGCGCTCGTCGAACGGCTCCGGACCGCCACCCCCGAGCCGCCCGAGGTGGAGGAGCCCGAATCTCCCGTGGAACCACCGTTCGTGCAGGAGCCCGAGCCGGTGGGCGGGGATTCCGAGCCGGGTGACGACGCGCCGCGCGGGCCGCGTGGTCCGCGCGGGCAGTGGGGCCCCGAATAGCCTCTCGCCGGCAGTCTGCTTCACCGGGCGCCCGGAGCGAACCTCCGGGCGCTCGTCGTTTCGACCGGTGTTAGAGTCGCCCGTCCGATGGAGCGGATCGTCGTCCGCGGGGCCCGCGAGCACAACCTCAAGAACCTCGACCTCGAGATCCCGCGCGACCGCCTGGTGGTGGTCACCGGCGTCTCCGGGTCCGGCAAGTCGTCGCTCGCCTTCGACACCCTCTTCGCCGAGGGGCAGCGGCGCTACGTCGAGTCGCTCTCGGCCTACGCGCGGCAGTTCCTGCCGCAGCTGGAGAAGCCGGAGGTCGACGCCATCGACGGCCTCTCGCCGGCGATCTCGATCGAGCAGAAGTCGGTCTCGAAGAACCCGCGATCGACCGTCGGCACGGTCACCGAGATCCACGACTACCTGCGCCTGCTCTTCGCCGCCATCGGCGTGCCGCACTGCCCCCAGTGCGGCGAGGTGATCCGCGCGCAGACGGTACAGCAGATGGTGGACCGGGTGCTGGCGCTGCCCGCCGGCACCCGCCTCCACCTCTTCGCCCCCTTCGTGCGCGGCAAGAAGGGGGAGTACCGCAAGCAGCTCGCCGACCTCGCGCGGCAGGGGTTCGTGCGGGCGCGGATCGACGGCCGGGTGGTCGATCTCGGCGCCGACCTCCCGGTGCTCGACAAGCAGAAGAAGCACGCCATCGACGTGCTCGTCGACCGCCTCGTGGTGCGCCCCGGCCTCGAGGCGCGCCTCGCCGGCTCGCTCGAAACCGCGCTCAAGCTCGGCGGCGGCCTCGTCTCGCTGGCGATCGAGGGGATGGAGGAGGAGACGCTCTCCCAGAGCTACGCCTGCGCCCGCTGCGGCACCGGGCTCGCCGAGATCACCCCGCGCCTCTTCTCGTTCAACAGCCCGTACGGCGCCTGCCCGGCCTGCTCGGGACTCGGCAGCCTGATGGGGGTCGATCCCGACAAGCTGATCGCCGACCCGGAGCGCTCGCTCGAGGCCGGCGCCCTCGCCCCCTGGCAGGGCGGCTCGAAGTCGTGGCGGCTGCGGATGATCGGCGCCCTCGGCAAGGCGATGGGCTTCTCGCTGCGCACCCCGTGGCGGAAGCTGCCGGCCGCCGCCCGCCGCGCGATCCTCTTCGGCAGCGGCGATCGGGAGCTGCGCTTCACCCTCGAAGGACGCAAGTCGCGCTACTCCTGGGAGGGGAGCTACGAGGGGGTCGTGCCCACCCTCGAGCGGCGCTACCGCGAGACCGAGTCGCAGGCGGTGCGGCAGGAGATCGAGAAGTACATGTCGGTGAAGAGCTGCCCGGAGTGCGGCGGGCGCCGCCTGCGTCCCGAGGCGCTCGGGGTGAAGGTCCACGGACACGGCATCGACGAGCTCTCGCGGCAGCCGGTCGGCGCGCTGCTCGCGCTCGTCGACGGCCTCCGCCTCTCGGCGCGCGAGCGGGCGATCGCCGGCAAGGTGGTGCAGGAGATCGCCGATCGCCTCCGCTTCCTCGACGACGTCGGGGTCGGCTACCTCACCCTGGAACGCTCCTCGGTCACCCTCTCCGGCGGCGAGAGCCAGCGGATCCGCCTCGCCACCCAGATCGGCTCGAAGCTGATGGGGGTGCTCTACGTGCTCGACGAGCCGTCGATCGGCCTCCATCAGCGCGACAACGGCCGCCTGATCGCGACGCTCAAGGGAATGCGCGACCTCGGCAACTCGGTGCTCGTGGTCGAGCACGACGAGGAGACGATCCACGCCGCCGACTGGGTGATCGACCTCGGCCCCGGCGCCGGGATCCATGGCGGCGAGCTCGTCGCCGCGGGACCGCCGGCGGCGATCGCGAACCATCCGGATTCGCTCACCGGCAAGTACCTGCGCGGCGAGGCGCGCATCGAGCTGCCGGCGGCGCGCCGCCCGCCCGGCGCGAAGGCGCTGGTGGTCGAAGGCGCGCGGCAGCACAACCTCCAGGGGATCGACGTCCGCTTCCCGCTCGGCCTCTTCACCGTGGTCACCGGGGTCTCGGGCTCGGGCAAGAGCAGCCTCGTCAACGAGATCCTCTACAAAGCGCTGAACCGGCACTTCTACCGCGCGCTCGACCGCCCCGGCGAACACGACCGCCTGCTCGGCGTCGAGCACGTCGACAAGGTGATCGCCATCGACCAGAGCCCGATCGGACGCACGCCGCGCTCGAACCCCGCGACCTACACCGGGGTCTTCAACCCGATCCGGAACCTGATGGCGATGACCCCCGAGGCCCGCGCCCGCGGCTTCGCGCCGGGACGGTTCAGCTTCAACGTCAAGGGCGGACGCTGCGAGGCGTGCGCCGGCGACGGGCAGATCAAGATCGAGATGCACTTCCTGCCCGACATCTACGTGCGCTGCGAGGTCTGCGGCGGCCGGCGCTACGACCGCGAGACGCTCGCGGTGCGCTACAAGGGGCGGAACATCGCCGAGATCCTCGATCTGACCGTGGAGCAGGCGCGGGAGTTCTTCGCCGCCGTGCCGGCGGTTGCCCGGGTGCTCACGACCCTCGACGACGTCGGCCTCGGCTACCTGCGCCTCGGTCAGCCGGCGACCACGCTCTCCGGCGGCGAGGCGCAGCGGGTGAAGCTCGCCACCGAGCTCTGCAAGCGCGCCACCGGTAAAACCGTCTACCTCCTCGACGAGCCGACGACCGGCCTCCACTTCGACGACGTACGGAAGCTGCTCGCGCTCCTCCACCGCCTCGTCGAGCGGGGCAACACGGTGATCGTGGTCGAGCACCACCTCGACGTGATCAAGACCGCCGACTGGGTGATCGACCTCGGCCCCGACGGCGGCGCCGGCGGCGGCCGCCTCGTCGCCGCCGGCCCTCCCGAGGTGATCGCCGCCACCCCGGGGAGCCACACCGGCCACTTCCTGCGCCGGGTGCTGGCGCTCCCCCCCGGCTGACTCCCACGCCGCGCTCCGGACCCGCTTCGATCCGGCGTCCGGCGCGAGCACGGCTAGAATGACGGCGATGCCCCCCATCACGTCGTTCGCCGAGAAGCGGCGGATCCTGCAGCTCGAGACGCTCCACGATCTCGCGCTCGCGCTGCACGCCGAGCGGACGGAGGAGGACCTCGTCGAGGAGCTGTTGCAGCGGGTCTGCGCGGTGCTCGATCCGGCGGCGGCGGTGGCGGTGACGCGCGGGGCGGGCGGCGACGCGGCCGCGGTGGCGGTGGCGGGCTGGCGCGGCAAGCCTCCCAGTGGCGAAGCACTCCTCGCCGAGCCGCTCTGGCAGGAGCTGCTCGCCGCCGGAGAGGCGCTCGCGGGCGGGCCGGGCGTCCTGGCCGGTCGGCGGTACGAGGCGCTGCTCGCCGCGCCGCTCGTCTGGCGGGGCAGCCACCTCGGCTACCTCGCGCTGCTAGACAAGGAGGCGCGCGGCGCGGCCAGCGCCGCCTTCCCCCTCGAAGACCGGCGGTTCCTCGAGTCGGTGACCGCGCTCGCCGCGGTGGCGCTCGACGGCGCCCGCCGCCTCACGGCGCTCGCGGGCGAGCGCGAGCGGCTGGCCGAGGAGAACAAGGCGCTGCGCGGCCGGCTCCTCGACGAGGTCCGCGGCCAGCGGATCGTCGCCCACGCGCTGCCGATGCGCCGGGTCCTCGACCTCGTCGAGCGGGTGGCGCCGCGTGGCGTCAACGTCCTGGTGCGCGGCGAGAGCGGGAGCGGCAAGGAGCTGGTCGCCAAGCTCCTGCACGTCGGCTCCGGGCGCCCGGGCTCGCTCGTCGCCCTCAACTGCGGCGCGCTGCCGGAGTCGCTGCTCGAAAGCGAGCTGTTCGGCATCGAAGGGGGCGTCGCCACCGGAGTGCAGGCGCGGCGCGGCAAGCTCGAGCTCGCCCACGGCGGCACCCTCTTCCTCGACGAGATCGGGGACATGGGGCCGGCGCTCCAGGTCAAGCTGCTGCGGGCGCTCCAGGAGCGGGAGGTGCAGCGGGTGGGCGGCGAGCGGCCGCTCCCGGTCGACGCGCGGGTGATCGCCGCCACCCACCGCGACCTCGACGCGATGATCGCGGCCGGCACGTTCCGCGAGGATCTCTACTACCGGCTCAAGGGCGTCGAGATCGTGCTCCCCCCCCTGCGCGAGCGGCGCGAAGACATCCCGTATCTGGTGCGCCAGTTCACCACGGCGTTCTGCGCGCGGGAGGGGATCCCGGCTCCCGCATGGCGCCGCGACGCCCTCGCGCTGCTGCTCGCTCACGACTTCCCCGGCAACGTCCGCGAGCTGCAGAACCTCGTCGAGGGGGCGATCACCCTCGCCGAGCGGGAGATCGACGGCGAGCTCGTCCGTTCGCTGCTCGGCGCCGGTGCGGCGACAGCCTCCGAGGCGCTCGATCTCGACGGCGTGGCCCGGCGCCACATCGCGCGGGTCCTGCGGCTCACCGGCGGGAACCGGAGCGAGGCCGCGCGGCTGCTCGGCCTGAGCCGGCGGACCCTGCTGCGGAAGGGGTTCTGAGAATGGGACAATCTGTCGAATCTGCGACATATTGTCACGAAACCGAATGACGGGCGCCACGTATGGACTTCGACAGGAGCCGTCGCGACCGGAACGTCTCGGGGTGTGACATTCTGTCCCGCAGCGGTTCGTGCCACGCCGCGGCCCCCGGTGCGGCCCCGGAGACCGAAACCTTTTGTTTCCAATGTTTTGACATTTCCACCCGGGGCTTCCCGGGAAGCTGGCAGCGGGGTTGCTCTCCTCCTTTTCCATCCGAGGAGAATGCCCATGCTCGAGACCCTCGCCCGCCGGCTCACCCTCGTTCACCTTCCGATCGACCGGATCGTGGCCGTGGCCACCGTGGGCGGCTTCCTCTGGCTCCTGCTCGACGACCGGATCCATCCGCTCGCGATCTGCCTGCTGCAGGCCTATCTGAGCTTCTGAGCGGGAGGGCCCCCGGTGTCTGAGCAGGCGATTCTGCGGGAGGTCCGCCTCCTGTTGCCGATGGCCCCCGACATGGAGACGGTGGCCAGCCAGGCGGCGACCGCGGTGGCGCAGTACGCCGGGCTGAGCACCGATCAGATCGACGAGGTACGCATGGCGGTGACCGAGGCGTGCATCAACGCCTTCGAGCACAGCCACGCCGCGGACAAGACGCTGGAGCTCACCTTCACGGTGTTCGGCACCCGGGAGCCGGAGCGCCTCTGCATCGCGGTCCGCGACCGGGGCGTCGGCTTCGTGCCCGAGCGGGTGGAGGAGCCGCGCATCGAGACGAAGCTGAAGGCGGAGCGCAAGCGCGGCTGGGGGATTAAGATCATCCGTGGTCTCATGGACGACGTGACGATCCGCTCCGGCGCGGACGGCACCACGGTGGTGATGTGCAAGTCGCGATGAGGGAAAGGGCCCGACGATGACCGAAGGACTCAAGCTGACCGTCGATCGCCGCTCCGGCCTCGCGGTGCTCTACACCGACGGCTACATCAACAACCAGGGGGGCGAAGAGATCGCCCGCGCCGCCTACGAGCTCATCGATCAGGGCTACACCCGGCTGCTGCTCAACCTCCACGGGACGAAGATCATCAACTCGATCGGCATCTCCATCCTCATCGAGATCATCGAACGGATGCTCCAGATCGACGGCCGGCTCGGCTTCTGCGCCCTCACCCCGACGATCGAGAAGACCTTCCACATCATGGGGCTGGCGCAGTACGCGGGGATCTTCCCGGACGAGACCGCCGCGATCGCCGCGCTCGCTCCCGGGCCATGACCCCTGCCACCGCCGCCCTGCCCTGGCGCGAGCTGACGACGCTCGCCGGGAGCGGCGATGGCGAACAGACGCTGGTCGCGCGGCTGCTCGCGCACTGGCGTGCCGAGTGCGGCGCCGGTACCGCCGCGCTCTACCTCGCCGCCGACGACGGCTGGCGGCTCGTGCTCCGTGACGGCGAGGAGCCGTTGCCCCCGCTGCTCTCCGATCCCGCGCGGGCCGGGCTCGCCTGGGTGCAGTTCTCCGGCGCGCTCGTCGCCTGGCCGGCGGACCGGCCCGGAGAGGTGGAGGCGCCCGCGTCGCCGCTCAGCGCCCTCCTGGCGCTCGCCGCGCGCGGGCTGCGGCTCGGCCACGAGCTGAAGCTCCGCGGTTTCGAGGCCGACTATCGCGGGGTCGAGCTCGAGGCGCTCTACGACGTCGGCCTCGCCATCGCCTCCACCCTCGACCTCGACCGGCTGGGCGAAGAGATCCTGCTGCGTGCCGTCTCGCTGCTCGACGCCCGGCGGGCCGCCCTCTACCTGCAGCGGGACGGCGTGCTCCGGCTCGATCGCGCCTTCGGCGGCGCCGCGGCGGCCGAGCTCGATCCGGCGCAGGAGGCGACCCGCCGCCTGCTCGCCGGCGGCACCCCGCCGCCGGCCGCCTCTCCGCTTCCCGGCACGGCGTACCTGCTCACGGCCCCGATCGCCATCGAGGGCGTCGCCCGCGGGCTGCTCGCGGTCGCCGACAAGGAGAGCCGCCACGGCGTCGGGCCGTTCCGCGAGACCGACGAGCGCACGCTCGCGCTGCTCGCCAACCAGGCGGCGATCGCGCTCGAAAACGCCCATCTCCACCGGCAGGCCCTCGAGAAGGAGCGGCTCGAGCGGGAGATGGAGCTCGCCTCGGAGATCCAGCGGGGGATCCTCCCGCGCGCGGTCCCGGCGGTACCGGGCTTCGAGCTGGCCGGCTGGAACCGTCCGGCGCGTCATGTCGGCGGCGACTACTTCGACTTCCTGCCGCTGCCGGGCGGCCGGCTCGCGCTCACGCTCGGCGACGTCTCCGGCAAGGGGGTCGCCGCCGCCCTCCTCGTCTCCACCCTGCACTCCGCCCTCCACCTGCTGGTCGCGGAGAACGGGGTGGAGCCGCGGCTCTTCGAGCGCCTCAACGAACACATCCTCGCGGCGAGCGCCACGAACCGGTTCATCACCCTCTTCCTCGCCGACCTCGCGCCGGCGACGGGCGAGCTCGGTGTCCTCAACGCCGGACACAACCCCGGGCTCGTGCTGCGCGCGACCGGGGAGCTGGAGCAGCTCGTGGCGAGTGGCCTGCCGATCGGCCTCATGCCCGGAGTGCACTATCGCCGCGAGCCGGTACGGCTCGAGCCGGGAGACCTCCTCTGCCTCTACAGCGACGGGATCACGGAGGCGGCCTCCCCCGAGGAGGAGGAGTTCGGGCTCGACCGGCTGACCGCCCAGCTCGCGCGCACCCGGCAGGAGCCGCTCGACGAGGTGATCGCCGCGCTCGGACGGGAGCTCGCCGGTTTCACCCGCGACGCCCCGCAGGGAGACGATCAGACGATCGTGCTCCTGCGCCGCGAGCGCGCCTGAGCCGGGGGCTCAGCCGCGCGGCGCGAGGGGGTAGAGCCCCGCGAGCCGCGAGAGACGCAGGGCGGGGGCGACCGCGCCGCCGAGCCAGCCGCCTCCGGCCGGCCGGCAGACGCTCTCCCGGCCGACCCCGGCGACGGCGCCGAACAGCTCCCCGAGCTCCCCCTCCCAGCCGAGGTCCGCGAGCGGATCGGCGAGCGCGCCGCCCGGGCCGATCCGCCGCACGCCCCGGGCCACGAGGCGGGTGCCCAGCCGGACCCGGTCGAAGAGCTCCGGAGGTCCGACCTCCCCGATCCAGATCCCTCCTTCGGCCGCGCGCCGCAGCTCCTCTTCGCTCTCCTCCCCCGGAGCGAGTCGGGGATGGAGCGGCAGCGCCGCGCCGCCGCCGAGCGCATGGGCGGTTTCGGCCTGCCCGATCCGCGCGGCGAGCCCGGCGTCGGTCACCGGGGGACCCGGCCGGCCGCGGACGAGCAGGGGGTGGCGCCCCTTCGGCCGCCCTTCGAAATCGAAGGGGAGCGGCAGCCCGGCCGCGGAGAGCGGATCGTCCTCCACGTCGAGGAGGGGCGAGAGGAGCAGCTCTCCCCCGCCCCGGGCGAGCCAGGAGTCGCCCGCGGCGTAGGCGTGGCCGTCGAACGCGGCGGCGCTGAAGGCCGCGAGCAGCCGCGCCGCGGCCTCGCCGGCGAGCACCACCGCCGGCGCCTCCCCCGGTGCGAGCCCACCCTCTTCGAGATCCGCGCCGGGGTGCCGGCTCCGGGCCCGCGCCGCCACCCCTTCCGGATCGAGACCCGCCAGCGAGCGGGCGGCGTGGGCCGCGTGCCCCGCCCCCGCCCGCCGTCCCCAGCGCAGCTCGAGCGCCCCGGCGGTGAGCGCCGCCGCGCGGCGCAGGCCGCGCGAGTCGGCGACGACGAGCCGCGTCTCCCACCAGGAGAGCTGGCCGGAGCCCCGCTTCTCGAGCAGGCCGGCGAGCCGCTTGGCGGCCGCCTCGGGGGTGAGGGCGGCGAGCCCGGGATCGTGGAGCGGGGGGCCCTCTTCACCGGCTTCCGAGGGCGGCGGTGGCCCCCAGGGCGGTCCGGGGTCGAGCCGCGCCGCGGCCAGCGCCTCCCGGACCGCCATCAGGAGGAAGGCCGGATCGTCGGAGGCGACCGCGCAGGTGCCGGTGCGGCCCGCCTCCTCCACCCCGACGACGACGGTACGCGAAAACGTCTGCCCCGGCGGGCGGGCCCGGCCGCCGTGCCCGGCGCTGCCCGCGCGCTCCTCGCACCAGACGACGCTCGTCCGCGCCGCCGGCGAGTCGGTGAGCAGCCGCTCGATGCGCGTCAGGATCTCCTCGGTCGAGTGAAGCATCCTCGGGCCTCCCAGCCTCGCCGCGCCTCCCGGAACGGTGCGGCGCCTCGGCGATGGTAACGCGTCGGCATCCCGCCCGTCGCCGGGGTCTGGCTTGTCTCTTGCAGTCATCTGAGGTCAGAATCGGTACGATCGTCATGCCTTCGCCGTTTTCGCTCTCTTCGCCGCGCGCCTTCGCCCTCTGCGGGCTGCTGCTCCTCCTGATGCCGACGACCACCCTCTCCGCCCAGACCGACCCCCTCGCGAACCAGCGCCAGACGATGGTCGACAGCCAGATCCGGAGCCGCGGGGTGCGGCAGCCGAGCGTGCTCCGGGCGATGGCGCAGGTCCCGCGCCATCTCTTCGTGCCGGAGCCGTTCCGGGCGCAGGCGTACGCGGACTATCCGCTCCCGATCGGCGACAGCCAGACGATCTCGCAGCCGTACATCGTGGCGCTGATGACCGAGCTGCTGGCCCTCGACGGGACGGAGAAGGTGCTCGAGATCGGCACCGGCTCGGGCTACCAGGCGGCCGTGCTCTCGCAGGTGGCCCGGGAGGTCTACACGATCGAGATCCTCCGTCCGCTCGGCGAGCAGGCCGGCCGGCTCCTGGGCGAGCTCGGCTACCGCAACGTCCACACCCGGGTCGGCGACGGCTACCAGGGCTGGCCGGAGGAGGCGCCGTTCGACGCGATCATGGTCACCGCGGCGCCGCCGGAGGTCCCGAAGCCGCTGCTCGAGCAGCTCAAGGTGGGCGGCCGGATGGTCGTCCCGGTCGGCAGCTTCTTCCAGGACCTGCTCCTCATCACCCGCACCCCGACCGGCTACGAGAAGAAGAACATCATCCCCGTGCGCTTCGTGCCGATGACCGGCAAGGCGCAGCAGGAGCGCGACGAGAAGAAACCCTGAGCGTCCCGGCCGGCGGGAAGTGGTTGCCCGCCGGCCGGTTCCACGACGCTAACCGGCCGTCACCCGCCGCCGCCGAGGGCCCGGTAGAGCGCGATCCGGTTGCTGCGCTCGGCGAAGCGCAGATAGACCCCGGCCTGCTCGGCGGCGAAGAGCCCCCGCTGGGCGACGAGCACCCCGAGGTAGCCGTCGACCCCGGCGCGGTACCGCTCCTCGGCGAGACGGAGCGTCTCGCGCAGCGCGACGACGAGCCGGTCGTGGGCCGCGAGCTGGTCGCGCAGCGTGCCGCGCAGCTCGAGGGCGTCGGCGACCTCGGCGAAGGCGGTCTGGATCGCCTTCTCGTAGCTCGCCGCCGCGATCTCGCGCTCGATCTTCGTCGCCTCGAGCCGGGCGCGCAGGCCGCCGCCGGCGTAGAGCGGGAGCTGCACGAGCGGCGAGATCCGCCAGGTCCGGGTTCCGGACTCGAAGAGCCCGGAGAGCTCCGGCGAGAGCGTGCCGAGCGCGCCGGTGAGCGTGATCCGCGGGAAGAAGGCGGCCCGGGCGGCGCCGATGTCGGCGTTGGCGGCCCGCAGCCGGTGTTCGGCGGCGCGGATGTCGGGACGGGCGAGCAGCACCTCCGACGAGAGCCCGCCCGCGAGCTCGGTGGTCGGCGCGAGCGCCGCGAGCCCCTCGGGCGCATGCTCCGGCGGCAGCGGCCCGCCGAGCAGCAGCTCGAGGGCGTGACGGTCGACCGCCATCGCGCCGGCGAGCTCCGCCACGCTCACCCGCGCGGCCTCGACCTGACTCTCCGCCTGCCTCAGGTCGAGGTCGGAGGCGACCCCGGCATCCCGGCTCGCCCGCACCAGCTCGAGCGCGTCGCTCTGCGCGGCCAGGGTGGCCTGGGCGAGACGGTAGCCCTCCGCGTCGGCAGCGAGGCGGAGATAGCTCACCGCGGTGCCCGACACGAGGGCCACCTGCACCGCCCGCGCCGCCTCCTCGGTGGCGAGGTACTGCTCGAGCGCGCTCGCCGAAAGTGAGCGGATCCGCCCGAAGAGATCGATCTCCCAGGAGAGGAAGCCGACCTCGACCGCGTACTGCGCCGTCGTCCGCGCCATCCCCGAGTCGGTCATCTTCTCGGGGATCCGGCGCCGCTCGCCGGCCGCCTGGGCGCCGAAGCCGGGGCTCAGCTCGGAGCGCTGCAGGCGCACGAGCGCCGCCACCTTCTCGACGTTGAGCGCCGCGATCCGCAGATCGCGGTTGTTCGCGAGCGCCTGTTCGACGACCGCGCGGAGGTGCTCGTCGACGAGGAACTCCTGCCAGCCGAGCTCGGCCGCCACCGCGCCGTCCCCGGCCGGACCCGGCAGGCTCGCCGGCACCGGCGCATCGGGCCGCTGATAGTCGGGCATCAGCGAGCAGCCGGCGAGGGCGACGAGACAAAGGATCGAGATCGCGTTTCTCATCTTCCCTCCCCCTCCGCCATTGGGGCGGTGATGCCGGGCGTCGTCGCTTCCAGCTCCGCCGGCCCCTCGCCCGGCGGCCGCTTCCGGCCGAAGAGCTGGACGATCACGACGAAGCTGAGCGGAATGAAGAGCACCGCGAGGAAGGTGCCCGAGAGCATGCCCCCGAGCACGCTGGTGCCGATCGCCGTCTGGGCGCCGGCGCCGGCGCCGGTGGCGAGCGCGAGCGGCAGCACGCCGAAGCCGAAGGCGAGCGAGGTCATCACGATCGGCCGCAGCCGCACCCGCGCGGCGAGGAGCGTCGCGTCGATGACGCCCATCCCCTGCTCGAGATAGTTCTTCGCGAACTGGACGATCAGGATCGCGTTCTTCGTGGTCAGCCCGAGCACGCCGAGCAGACCGATCTGGAAGTAGACGTCGTTGACGAGCCCGCGCATCGAGGTGGCGAGGATCCCGCCGAGCACCCCGAGCGGGAGCGCGAGCACGATCGAGATCGGCACCGTCCAGCTCTCGTAGAGTGCGGCGAGCACGAGGAAGATCACCAGCACCGAGAAGGCGTAGAGCAGCGGCGCCTGCCGGGAGGACATCCGCTCCTGGTAGGAGAGCCCCGTCCACTGGCTGTCGAAGCCGCGTGGCAGCTTCGCGACCAGCTCCTCCATCGCCGCCATCGCCTCGCCGGTCGAGTGGCCCGGCGCCGGCTCGCCCTGGATGTTGACGGCCGGCACCCCGTTGTACCGCTCGAGCCGCGGCGAGCCGTAGACCCACCGCCCCGAGGCGATCGCCGAGAGCGGCACGAGGCCGCCGCGGGCGCTCGGCACGTGGAGCCGGTCGAGATCCGACGGCTGCATCCGGAACGGCGCGTCGGCCTGGGCGTAGACGCGCTTGACGCGGCCCCCCTGGACGAAGTCGCCGACGTAGGCCGAGCCGAACGCCGCGGAGAGGTAGCGCTGCACCGAGCTGATCGGCACCCCGAGGGCGCCGATCTTCTCCCAGTCGAGATCGACCTTGTACTGCGCGACGTCGGACATCCCGTTGGGGCGCACCCGCGCCAGCCGCGGATCCTGCATCGCCATGCCGAGGAGCTGATCGCGCGCCGCCATCAGCGCCGCGTGGCCGAGGCCGGCGCGGTCCTGGAGCATGAAGTCGAAGCCGGTGGCCATCCCGAGCTCGGGGACCGCCGGCGGCGGCACGGCGAAGACCATCCCTTCGCGGATCGAGGCGAGCACCGGCGCGGCGCGGCCGGCGATCGCCTTGACGCGCAGATCCGGCCGGTTCCGCTCGTTCCAGTCGCGCAGCTTGACGAACGCCATCGCCTGGGTCTGCCCCCGGCCGCCGAAGCCGAAGCCGACCACCGCCATGCTCGAGGCCACCGCCTCCTTCTCGTTCTCGCGGAAGTGCGCCTGGACCCGCCGCATCACCGCGTCGGTCTGCTCGAGCGTGGAGCCCGGCGGCAGCTGGCCGGTGACCATCAGCGAGCCCTGGTCCTCGTCGGGCAGGTAGCCGGTCGGCATCCGGAGGCCGAGCACGACCATCCCGACCACGATGAGGAGGTAGGCGAGCGCCCAGCGGAAGCGCCGCCCGAGCACGTGATCGACGACCCGCACGTAGAAATTCCGCCCCCGGGAGAAGGTCTGGTCGAACCAGACGAAGAAGCGGCGCAGCGGCCCCGCGCTCGACTCCGCGACGGCGTGCCCCTTCGGCACCGGCTTGAGCAGCGCCGCGCAGAGCACCGGCGAGAGGATCAACGCCACGAGCACCGAGAGCAGCATCGAGGCGATCATCGTCACCGAGAACTGCCGGTAGATGACGCCGGTCGAGCCGGGGAAGAACGCCATCGGTCCGAAGACGGCCGCGAGCACGAGACCGATGCCCACGAGCGCGCTCTGGATCTCGATCATCGACTTGCGGGTCGCCGCCCGCGGCGGCAATCCCTCCTCGCTCATCACCCGCTCGACGTTCTCCACCACCACGATGGCGTCGTCCACGAGCAGGCCGATCGCCATCACCATCGCGAACATCGTGAGCATGTTCACCGAGTAGCCGAACAGCCCGAGGACGCCGAAGGTGCCGAGCACGACGACCGGCACCGCGATGGTGGGCACCAGCGTCGCGCGGATGTTGCCGAGGAAGAGGTACATGATCAGGAAGACGAGGATCACCGCCTCGATCAGCGTCCGGACCACGCCGCCGATCGCCACCCGGATGAACGGGGTGGTGTCGAACGGGTAGATCACCTTCATCCCCTCGGGGAAGAACTTCTCGAGGTCGGCCATCGCGGCCTTCACGGCGTCGGCGGTGTCGAGGGAGTTGGCGCCGGCGGCCTGCCGGATGGCGAGACCGGTGGCGGGCTGCCCCTCCCAGTTCGACTTGAAGTCGGCGAACTCGCTGCCGAGCTCGGTACGGCCGACGTCCGAGACGCGCACGATCGAGCCGTCGGCGTTGGTACGGATCGGCACCGCCGCGAACTCCTCGGGGGTGACGAGCAGCGACTGGACGAGGATCGAGGCGTTGAGCCGCTGTCCGGGCAGCGCCGGCGCGCCGCCGAACTGCCCGGCCGAGATCTCCACGTTGTAGGCGCGCACCGCGGCCACGACGTCGTCGGTGGTCATCCCGTACTTGGTGAGCTTGTCCGGGTCGAGCCAGATGCGCATCGCGTAACCGGTGCCGAAGACCTCGACCTCGCCGACGCCGGGCACGCGCGAGAGGACGTTCTCCACCCGGCTGATCACGAAGTCGGAGAGATCCTCCTGGGTCCAGGTCGGATCGGTGGTGGTGAGGCCGACGATCATCAGGAAGTTGCGCGTCGACTTGCTCACCCGCAGCCCCTGCCGCTGCACCGCTTCGGGGAGGACCGGCATCGCGAGCTGCAGCTTGTTCTGCACCTTCGCCCAGGCGAGGTCGGGATCGGTTCCGGGGGCGAAGGTCAGGGTGAGGCTGCTCGAGCCGGCCGAGTCGCTCGTCGCCTGCATGTAGAGCATCTGGTCGAGGCCCGTCATCTTCTGCTCGATGATCTGGGTGACGCTGTCCTCGACGGTGTCGGCCGAGGCCCCCGGATAGAAGGCCGAGATCGAGATCGACGGCGGCGCGATCGGCGGGTACTGGGAGACGGGCAGGTGGTAGATCGCCAGCACGCCGCCGAGCATCATCGCGATCGCGATGACCCAGGCGAAGACGGGGCGATCGAGGAAGAAACTCGACATGCCCTACTCCTCGTCCGCCGGCATCTCGGCGCCGGGAGCCGGGGCACCCGGAGCCGGGGCGCCCGGCACCGCGGCCCCCGGAGCCATGCCACTCAGATCCACCGGCCGGGCCTTGACGGGGATCCCCGGGCGCACGCTGAACAGGCCGTCGACGACGACCCGGTCGCCCTCGCCGAGCCCGGCGGTCACCAGCCAGCGGTTGCCGATCGCCCGGCCGACCTGCAGCGGCCGGACCTCGATCGTCTCGCCGGCGCCCACCGCGAAGGCGAAGGCGTTGCCCCGCGGATCGCGCTGGACCGCCTGCTGCGGCACCAGGACTGCCCGTTCGTCGGCCCCCTCTTCGACCAGCGCCCGCACGAACATGCCCGGCAGGAGCTGGTGCTCGGGGTTCGGGAAGACCATCCGGAGGGTCACCGCGCCGGTGGTCGGCGCCACCGAGACGTCCTGGAACTTGAGCGTCCCTTCGTGGGGGTACGGGGTGCCGTCCTCGAGCAGGAGCCGGACGCGGCTGGCGGACGCCTCGTCGCGCGTGAGGGCTCCGCTCGCCAGCACCCGCTGCAGGCGGAGCAGCTCGGCCGACGACTGCTGGACGTCGACGTAGATCGGATCGAGCTGCTGCACGGTGACGAGCGGCACCGGCTGATAGGCGGCCACCAGCGCCCCGGGGGTCACCGTCGAGCGGCCGGTGCGCCCCGAGATCGGCGAGCGGATCGGGGTGTAGGAGAGCTGGATCCGGGCGCTCTCGAGCGCGGCGCGCGACGCCGCGACGCCGGCTTCGGCCCGGGCGAGCGCCGCCTCGGCGTCCACGGCGTCCTGCTCGCCGACCGCCCGGCTCGCGACGAGCCCGCGCAGCCGCTCGGCGCGCGAGCGCGCCGCGGGGACGTTCGCCTCGGCGACCGCCAGCGCCGCCGCGGCCTGATCGACCGCCGCCTGATACGGCGCCGGATCGATCTGGTAGAGCAGCTCGCCACGGCGGACGTCGGCGCCCTCCTCGAAGAGGCGCTGCTGGAGCAGCCCGTTGACCTGCGGCCGCACCTCGGCGATCAGGTAGGGCGAGGTGCGCCCAGGCAGCTCGGTGGTGAGCACCACGCGCTCGGAGGTGAGCGTGACCACGCCAACCTCGGGCGGGGGTGGTGGCCCGGCCGGGCCGGCCTGCCGGCCGCAGCCGGCGGTGACGAACAGCACCGCCAGCAGGCCGGGTGTCCAGCGGCGAAGAACGGAGTCGAGAGCTCTCATCGGTTCCCTCACAGGTGACGATCGCGCGGCGCGCGAAGGATTCCTACGTTGGCGGATCGGGTTGGGTTATCGGTCGGGGTCGGCAGCGGGAACGGCGCGGGCGAGCAGCAGATCGAGCATCCCCTCGAGCGAATCCTCCGGGGTCTGGCCGCAGATCCCGAAGACCTCGGCGCGGGCGGCGATCTCGACCGCCCCCAGCAGGGCGAGGGCGAGATCGGACGCCGGGCAGGGGCGGAGCTCGCCCTGGGCGATCCCCTCCTCCACGAGCCGTTCGAAGAGCCGCAGCCATTCGCAGCCGAGGCCGCGGAAGTCGATCGCCGGCGCCGCCTCGGGCGGCCCGGAGAGGATCTGGTCGACGATCCAGGAGAGGCTCGCGTACTCGCGGCGGATCGCGGCGTGCGCCCGGCAGAGCCGCCGGATCCGCGCCACGGCGGTGCCGCCTTCCGCGAGCGCCTCGTCCCGGTACTGCTCGACCTTCGCCATCGCCTCGCGGGCGAGGGCGAGGAAGAGACCCTCTTTGCTGCCGAAGTGGTAGTAGAGCGCCGGGGCCTTCACCCCGGCGGCGTTGACGATGTCGCGGACCGAGGTCGCGACGTACCCCTTGGCCGCGAACTGCGCGGCCGCCGCCGCGAGGAGACGCTCGCGGCCCGAGGCGCCGCCTCGGGTCGCTTCGTCCGGCGCGCGGCCGGCCGCAGCCGGCGGGGGGGCGAGATCCAGCACCTATGTAACGTACGCCACAGGCAATCTCCCTGTCAACTCACCCTGCAGGACGAGCCGATTCCCCGCCCGCCGCTCCCCACCGCCGGCTACACGCGCCAGCGCACCGAGACCGTCCAGGCGCGGCCCGGCTCGGGAACCCGGGCCCCGGAGCGGAACGGATCGCGCTGATAGGAGAGGTGCTCCCGGTACTGCCGGTCGAAGAGGTTGTCTACCCCGGCGAGCAGCGAGAAGCGCGCCCCCTGCCAGCCGCCGCGCAGATTGGCCACCGCCCAGCCCGGGGTCGCCTCTTCGAGCAGGCTCGCGTCGACCCGCTCCTGCCGGGCGGCGGCCACCCCCTCCGCCTCGGCGAGCCAGGCGGCCCGTTCCCAGCGCAGGGTGAGCCGGCCGCTCGCCGCCGGCATCTCGGCGAGATCGCGGTCGACGATCCCCCGCGTCGGGTCGAGATCGCGCTCCCCGCGCGTGAACGAACCGGTGGCCGCGAGCGCGAGGCCGGCGCCGAGATCGAGAGTGACCGACGCCTCGGCCCCCCACATGCGCACGTCCTGGTTGGCCCACGACCGGGCGCGCGGGTTCATCACTCCCGGAACCGGCTGCTGCCGGGCGACCTCGACCACGGTGATGTATCCGTCCACCTCGGAGTACCAGGCGTCGAGGTTGCCGGCGATCCGGCCTCCCTGGAAACGCAGGCCGAGCTCGAGCTGATGGTTGACGGCGGGATCGAGACCGGGGTCGCCGACCCAGTCGGTGCCCATCCGGCGCAGCGCGAAGTAGCGCTCCTCCGGCCCGGGCGGACGCACGGCACGCCCGAGGGTGGCCGACAGCTCCCAGGCCGGCACCGGCTGCCAGACGAGGCCGAGATGACCGCTGGCGTAGGTGTCGCGGTGCGAGGTCGCGGTGGTGCCGTGGTAGGCGAGGTAGAGCGCGGTGTCGGCCAACGACGGATCGGCACTCCCCGCGGCGCTCTCGACCCGCGCTCCGGCGCGCAACCGCAGGGCCGGCGTGAGCGGCCGCTCGTGACGAGCCCAGATCGCGAGCATGTCGAGGCTGGTGTCGGGGAGCGATCTCATGACGCGCATGCCGCCCGCGCCCACCATCCGGGTGGTGGCGTCCCAGCCGCGCTGATAGGCGTCCACGCCGGCGGTCCAGCCGCCGCGGAACCGCGCTTCGAGCTGCTCGTCCCAGACGCTCGCCTCGGTCTCGGTGCGCATCGACCAGCCCGGCGCGGCGGCGGCCGAAGAGAGGCGCAGGTGATCGTCCATGTCGTGGTCCACCGCGACCCGCGAGACCGACACGGCGAGCGAGCGCAGGAGCCCGTCGGCACGCTGCAGGCTCCAGCTCGCCCGGGCACGGTCGGCGCGGTCGAGGGTGGCGTCCATCGCCAGGTACGGGTAGAGCTGGAGGTCCGCATCCTGACGCGTGAAGGCGAGCTCCAGCCGCTGGCCAGCCGCCGGAACCAGGGCGAAATGGACCCAGCCGGTCTCGACGTCGAAGGCGGTCCGGTCGCCGCCACGATCGCGGTAGGCGGCCGGATTGCCGGCCGGCAGGAGTGCGGTGAACGGCACCCCGTCGCCATCCTCGTAGACGTCGCCCCGGCGCTTCGCCAGGCCGGCGCGCACGCTGCCGCGGGCTCCGGCCCAGGAGGCGTTGGCCGTTTCCGTCTGGTAGCCGAACGCGCCGCCGGTGGCCTGGAGCTCGGCGTGGAAGCCCGGAGCCGGCTCGCGGGTCACCAGGTTGACGGTGCCGCCGAGGCCACCCCGGACCGTGGTTTCGGCCAGGCCCTTGGCGACGTCGATCCGCTCGAGCTCGGCGAAATCCACATGGAACGCCGGCGGATCCATCCGGTTCGGGCAGGCGCCGTGCAGGCGCTGCCCGTCGACGAGCACGGCGATGTTGTCCCCCTTCAGACCGCGCAGGACGAGATCGCCGGCGAGCCCCCCCTTGCGCAGCCGGGCGACCCCCGGGATGCGCGCCACGGCGTCGCCGGCGTCGCGGGCGAAGCTCTCGCGGATCTCCCGCGCGCTGACCTGATCGCGGGCGAGCGCCGAGCGGACCTCGATCCGGTCGGCGAAGAGGTCGAGATCGAGCCGCAGCTCGACCTCCTGCCCGGGCACGGCGTCGAGAGGCGCCGCGCCGCCGCCGGCGACCCCGGCCAGCGACGCCGAGAGCCGGGGGGTGCATTCTTCGGGCAGCTGCGCGTGGAAACGGCCCCGCTCGTCGGTGACGAGCTGGAACGGCGTCCCGCCCTCGACGCACTCGATCCGCACCGTGGCGCCCGGCACCGGATCGCCCGAGCGATCGACGACCCGTCCCGACACGCCGCCACCGGCAGCGGCGAGCGGGGAGATGACCAGGAGCGCGGCGACGAGCGCCCCGCCCGACAGCCTGATGACTTTCATGACACGACACCTCCACTCCGGTCCCCCGGATCCTGGTTGCGAACCACGCCCGTGGCCGGCGGCGTGGGCCGCGGCCGCGGGTCTGCCTCAGGCGACGGGTGGGAGGGATCGGGGAGGCGGGGTCAGGGGGGTGCGGACGTGGGCTCCGGCTGGCCCGCGCCAGAGACTCGGAACGGCGGCGTGCGCGACCGGCGGCGGCACCGTCGCGAGCGCCACGAGGAGCGCCGGGATCTCGTTGCCGGCGGCCGCCCCGAGCGGCGCCGGGTGGCTGCAGGTACAGCTCGTGGTGAAGCGCCGGCTCCCGTCGGACCGGGCCGCCTCCCGGGCCGCAGCGTCCTGGTGGCAGCGACAGCCGCCGGCGGCGCAGGCGGGGCAGCCGGAGCGCGCGCAGCAGGCGCCTCCGGCACAGCGACAGCCGCGGACCGGAGCGAACCCGGCCAGCGCATCGTGGAGCGCGGGACCGAGCGCGATCGCGATCAGAGAGATCGCCAGCCAGAGGCGGCGCGCGCGGCGGGGTGTCGGCATCCGGAAGAGACTCTACCGCCTCTCTCCCGTGCCGGGACGGTTCCAGCCGATCCGCCGGCAGGCCCAGAAGGAGAGGGCGAACCAGACCAGCGTCCGCACGATCATGGCCACCATCGTCCGGGTCTCGTAGAGGCCCGCCATCACGACATGGAGACCGAACGCCGCGAACACCACCACGGTTCCCGCGAAGATGGCGAACGTGAGCCCGACGGCCCAGCGGGCCCGCCACCAGAGGCCGAGGCCGGCCGCGACGTAGGCGAACCCCGCGAGGAAGTTGAACCAGAGGACGAACGGTACGTAGTGGCCGGCCGCCTGCCGGGCAGCGTCGCTCCAGAAGAGCACGCCGCCCCCCTCGTGGATCGTCAGCAGGCCGAAGAGCACGGCAAAGAGCGGCGGCACCCGGTGCCAGCCGCGCAGCGGCAGCGGCTTCCCGGGAGAGATCGATGTCGACGAGCGTCTCATGTCCGTTCCCTCGAGCATTTCAGAGACTGTAGTGGATTCCCAGCCCCGCGTACGAGGCGTCGGTATCGTAGAACTGCCCCCAGGGCGAGGGGCCTTCATAGATTTCGAGCATCAGGCTCCAGCGCCGGCGCGTTCCCGGTCGCGCGTCCACGGGGGAAAGCTCGAGGCCGGCGCGCAGGCTCCAGGCGACCTTCCAGGCATGCTCTTCGAGGGCCTTCATGTCGATCGCGCCGACCCAGCGGCCGCCCCCGATCCGTCCGATGCCGAAGGACCGCCGCGGATGACGATATTCGACGCCGGCATGGAGGACTCCCGACGCCAGGGTCGCCGGCTCCGGATCGATCAGGTACTCGCCGCCGCCGAAGAACCGCCACGGTCCGAGATCCCGGGCGACGAGTACCTCGATCGCCTCGAAGCTCAGGTTGATCCGCTCGGGCTTCTGATGGAGCAGGAACTCGTCTCCGAGATGGGAGCTCTGATGGTAGAGGCTGACTCTTCCGGACCATACCCCACGCCGCCAGGTGAACGGCAGACCGATCACGTAATCGGCGTTGATGAGGTCCGAGGAGTCGGTTTCGAGATCGAACTGGGCGAAGACCCCCCCGGCCAGACCGAACTGCCAGCCATCGGTCGGTGTCAGGCCCCGGCGCTCGATGATTCCCAGACGTTCCCCGAAGCCGACGGCGCCCACCGTCGTGCTCTTGTCGCCGGCGCGGACATGCAGCACCGTGGCGAAAGTGCGCGGCTCTTTCGGATCGCCCAGCAGCGGCTGAAAGAGCTCCTCCTCGGGAAGCCCCACGTAGCGCGACGGCGATGGTGGAGATCCGGCGGGATTGCCCTGGCCGCTGCCGACCGGGCTGCCGCTGGCGACCACGGCGACGAAGAAGAGCAACAGGTGGATGGGAACGGTGAGTGTGGGACGAGGCGTTCGGTTCATTCCCTGATCTCCCTGGCGAGTTTCGTCAGCGCCGCGGCGAAGAGCCCGGCCGCCGCGGTGACGACCGTGTTGACCGCCTGGAGGCGGTGATTGGTCCAGGCGAGCGCGATCGGCCGCAGGCCGTGACCGTCGGCGGCTTCACCCTCGCCGGCGCGATCGGCCCGGTGAGTGATCAGATTGCGCCGGGCCACGAGGTCGCCGACGAGCAGCCGCAAGCCGCTGGCCGACGAGCCGGTTGCCTGTTCGAGGCGCCGCCAGAAATCCCGGATGCCGAGCATGCGGGCCACCCGTTCGATCGACGCGACATCGTGGAGCACCTGACGATCGAAACGTGCGAGCAGGAGCTGGCGCAGACTCTCGTCGGGATCGGACGAGGAACCGAGGCCGACGTACTCCTCGAGTGTCAGGGTCAGGTTGCGAAGCTCGGAGTCGGCTCCCCGGCGGCGCGCCCGGACCACGGTGAGCGCGCTTCCCCGCAGGGTCTCCCACAGGAAGGTCTCCAGCGCCGTACAGGCGACGACGACGGCCTGCCGCAGCAGGAAATCGAGGCCTCCCGCCACCCGTAGCGAGCCCGGGATCCTCGCGGTCGGGCGGAAGAGGATGAGCACGTGCGCATTCGTCGCCATCTGAACCGCATCGGCCCGCTCCTTCCCCCAGCCCTCGGGCAGCGCCTGCAGGAGCTCCTCGTCCGGCACCGACCAGACCAGATCGCCGGCCAGCTGGTACTGCTGCAACAGCCGTTCGGCGACCGCGAAATGCTGCTGAAAGATCGTGAGGGAATGCACGGCTCAACCCGGGTCGATCGTCGCGGTTCGGGGTCGCTCGGGCATCACAGCTGCCCCTGGGCGCGCTCCACGAGCGCCGTCGCGAGCCGGTAGCTCAGCTCGGCCGCGACGAGCGAGGTCTCCGCCTGGGTGAGCGCGCTCTCGGCGTCGAGAAGGTCGTTCAGGGTGCCCGCCCCCGCTTCGTACCGCGCCCGCGCGAAAGCGACGCTCTGCTCGGCCTCGCTGCGGGTCTCCGTCGCCTGCCGCACCGCCTCCCCGGCGCTGGCGAGCGCGGTCGTCGCGGCCCAGACCTCCTGGCCGATCTGGTCGGCCACCCCGACGGCCTGGGCCTCCAGCATCCTGGCCTCTCGCCGCGCGCGCTCCACGCGATGCGTCTTCGCGAAGCCCGTGAAGATCGGGATCTGCAGCGCGACGCCGACCGACCAGTCCTGGTCTTCCGGAACGAAACCGGAATCCCGCCTCCCGACCCCGATCTCGGCGCGCACCCGGGGACCGAACGACGCGGCGAGAGCGGCGGCCTGCTGGTCGGCGGCGGCGATTCGCTCCTTCGTCGCGGCGAGCTCCGGACGTTGCCGCAGGGCGCGCGCGAGCACCGCCTCCGGATCGGGGCTCTCCGCCCCGGAGCTCCCCTCGGCCGGCGGAGCCACCTCGACCGGACGCGCCGCCGGCAGGCCCATCGCGGTGTTGAGCACCCCCTGCGCGGTGCGCAACTCACCTTCGGCGCGGACGATCGCCAGGCGGGCGTCGGCCACCTCGACGCGAGCCCGCAGGACATCGGCCTGCGGCACCGCACCCGCCGCCTTGCGGATCTCCGCGAGCCGCAGATGCTCTCCGGCCCGGCCAGCGCGGGCTCGTGCCGCCTCCAGCGCCGCATCGGCGGCCAGCACCCGGTAGAAGGCCTGATGCACCTCGAAGACGACATCCTGACGCACCCGCTCGGCGTCGTTCCTGATCGCGGCGAACCCGGACCTGGCGGCCGCGGTCTCGGCCCGCCGCATGCCGCTGTCATAGAGGGCCCAGCCGACCCGGACCGAGGCGCTCCAGTCGTCGGTGGCACCCAGGGTCGTGGCGAGCGCCGGGAGTCCGGAGGGCAGGAACACGTGCGTGTCGAACCGCCGGTAGTGGGAGTCGACGCCCACCTCCGGGTAATAGGCCGCGCGCGCGACCCCGATCGTCTCCGCGGCCGCGGCGACGCCTTCCGCGGCGGCTTTCAGCGCCGGGTTCTGGTCCAGGGCGATGCGCACCGCGCTCTGCAGATCGAGCGGCTCCGTCGGCGCTCCGGCCGGCGGCGCGGGCGGTGTCACTGCTTCCACTGCGGTGGAGAGAGCGTCGGGAGCCGCGATCGTCGTGGCGCCTGACCCGGCCGCGCCCGGGAGCAGGCTCGCGGTCAGCGCCACCGCCGAAATCAGGCGGCCAGGCCGCGACGACAGGAAGGAGGGATATGGAAGGTTCATCGTCTCTTCTCCTCAGGACTGGGTCTTGTGGAACTTCCGCGCCGCGAGGTACAGACTCACCACCCCGAGCACGGTGAGAGCCGCCATCTGGCTCCAGAGGACTCCGGGGCCGACACCCTTGAGAAAGATGCCGCGGATGATCACCAGGTAGTAGCGCAGCGGGTTGAGATAGGTGAGCCACTGCACCGCGTCGGGCATGTTCGCGATCGGGAACATGAAGCCGGAGAGCAGGACGGCCGGGAAGTAGTAGAAAAAGGCGCTCATCATCGCCTGCTGCTGCGTCCGGCTCACCGTCGAGATCAGCAGACCGATACCGATCGTGCTCATCAGGAAGAGAGTGGTGGCCGCGAGGAGCAGCGCCATCGAGCCGCGAATCGGCACCTCGAACCAGAACACCGAGATGGCCGTGATCAGCGCCACGTCGAGGTAGGCGATGAGGGCAAAGGGCAGCGTCTTGCCGAGGATGAACTCGGCCTGGCCGATGGGAGTGACCATGATCTGCTCGATGGTGCCGATCTCCTTTTCCCGCACCACCGCCATCGACGAGAGCATCAGGGTGATGAGGACGACGATCAGCGCGATGACCCCCGGAACGTAGAAGTTCCGGCTGTCGAGATTGGCGTTGAACCAGGCGCGCGTCGCGACGCCGGCGGCGGCAGTCGCGGTTGCCTTCCCCTCCAGACGCGACAGCCGGGAGATCAGGACGTCTTCGTTGTACCGCTCGGCGATGCTGGTGGCGTAGTTGAGGACGATGCCGGCGGTATTGGAATCGGTACCGTCGAGGAGGAGCTGCAGCTTCGCGGTCTGCCCGGCGGCGAGCGCCGCTCCGAAACCGGGATCGAAGCGCAGCACGACACGGGCCGAGCCGTCATCCAGCACCCGCTGTACCTCGCGGTCGCTGGTCACCCGGCCCACTTCGCGAAAGTACCCCGAGCCGAGGAAGCGGGCGATCAGCTCGCGGCTCTCGCTGCTCTGATCGAGATCGTAGATGGCGGTGTGCACGTTGCGGACATCCGTGGTGACCGCGTAACCGAAGACCAGCGCCTGCACGATCGGCATGAGGATGATGACTCCCTTCATGCGGGGATCGCGCAGGATCTGGATGAACTCCTTGATCAGCATTCTCCAGAGGCGTTCGAACATGGCGCTCACTCCAGGTGCTTGTGGAAGGCGAAGATGGCCACCGCGAACATCACGACGCTGAACAGCGCCAGCAGCAGCGCCGGCAGGGCAAGGAGATCGAGGCCGATGCCCTTGAGGTAGATCCCCTTGAGCAGCGTCACGAAGTAGCGCGCCGGCACCAGATACGTGACGGCCCGGATCGCCCGCGGCATGTTGTCGATGTTGTACATGAAGCCCGAGAGCATGAACGCCGGCAGGAAGGTCAGCACCATGGCGAGCTGGCTCGCCAGGAGCTGTCCCCGGGTGACGATGCTGATCGCCAGCCCGAGGGCGAGAGTGCCGGTGAGGAAGACGGCGGCGAGCACGAACAGGAGTGTCACGCTTCCCCGCAACGGCACCGCGAAGACGAAGGCTCCCATCAGCACCGCGAGCAGCACGTCGAGAAGCCCGATCCCGAAATAGGGCAGGAACTTGCCGAGGATCAGCTCGGGTCCCTTGAGCGGCGTGGAGATGACCTGTTCCATGGTGCCGGTCTCCCACTCCCGGGCCACGGTCAGAGAGGTCAGGAGCGCCGCGATGACCATCATGATCACGGCGATGAGACCGGGAATGATGTAGTTCTTCGACTCCAGGTCAGCGTTGAACCAGACCCGCGGCCGGACCTCGAGCGGCAGCTCCATCGACCGGCCACCACGACGTTGGAGCCGGTCGAGGGCGACCTCCTGGCTCCACCGGCGCACCACGCTTTCGCCGTAGCCGATCGCCAGCGCCGCGGTGTTCGAGTCGCTGCCGTCGACCAGCATCTGTACGACCGGAACCGTCCCGGTACCCGTTTCCCGGCCCAGCGCCGGCGGGACGACGATCGCCATCAACGCCTCTCCGAGATCGATCGCACGTTCGATCTCCGCATAGCTGCTGGCGTAGGAGGAACGCAGAGAGAAGTAGCGTGAGCCCTGGAAGCCGGCGATCAGCTCGCGGCTCGCCGGCGTCTCGCTCTGATCCCAGACGACGAGCGGCACGTCGTCGACGTCGAGCGTCAACGCGTAGCCGAAGAGGACGAGCAGCAGCATCGGGATGGCGATCCCCATCGCCAGACTGCGGGGATCGCGACGGATGTGGAGCACCTCCTTGCGGGCCACGGCCCAGATGCGACGAGCCCTCATCCCGCCACCTCCGCGAGCGGGAGCCGCCGCTGGTCGCTCGCCTCGATGAGCGCGACGAAGACATCTTCGAGCGACGGCGTGATCGGCACGACCCGCTCGACCGTGAAACCGGCACCGGCGAGAGCGGTGGTGACGCGGGCCGCCGCGAGGTCGGGCTCGTCGGTGACGAAATGGAGCCTCGCCCCGAAGAGCGCCGCTTCCCGCACCCCGGGCAGGCCGTCGAGCACCGTGAGGGCGTCCTGGGCGCGGTCGCAGACGACCTCCAGGACGGTGCCGCGGATCGAGGTCTCCTTGAGCTCCCGCGGCGTCCCGAGGGCGATCAGCTCGCCGCGGTAGACGAGGCCGAGCCGATCGCAGTACTCGGCTTCCTCCATGTAATGGGTGGTGACGAAGATCGTCACCCCCCGCTCCGACAGGTCGTAGATGAGATCCCAGAAGGCCCGCCGGCTCAGCGGGTCGACACCCGAAGTCGGCTCGTCGAGGAAGACGATCTCCGGCTCGTGCAGGATCGCGCAACCGAGGGCGAGGCGCTGTTTCCAGCCGCCCGACAGGTGCGCGGTGCGGGTCCGCCGGTGCTGCTCGAGCCCCGCCATCTGCAGGACCCACTGTTTGCGCTCTTCCTTCTTCTCCGCCGGAAGGCGATAGATGCCGCTGTAGAAATCGATGTTCTCCTCCACCGTGAGATCTTCGTAGAGCGAGAAGCGCTGGCTCATGTACCCGATCCGGGTCTTGATCCGTTCGGGCTCGGTCCGCACGTCGTAGCCGGCCACCGTGCCGGAGCCGCCACTCGGGGTGAGGAGGCCCGTGAGCATCCGGATCGTCGTCGACTTGCCCGCGCCGTTCGGGCCGAGGAAACCGAAGATCTCGCCGCGCGCGACCTCGAGGGAGATCCGGTCGACGGCGACGAAGGAACCGAAACGCTTCTCGAGACCCCGCAGCGTCACCGCCCGGGTGTCAGCCGATCCGGGCATGGCCGGCCTCCTTCCGGTCACCCAGGACCGAGACGAAGACGTCCTCGAGTGACGGCTCCACGGTGGTGAGCCCGCCGAGCCGCAGCCCGGCGGCGGCGAGCAGGGAGCCGATCGCCGGACCGCTTCGCTTCGGTTCGCGCGAGACCACATGTACCCGCTCACCGAAGAGGCTCACCGTGTCCTCCGGGAGAGCCTGGCGAAGCAGGGCCGCGACCCGGCGCGGCTGCTCGGCCCGGACTTCGAAGAGGGTTCCACCGAGCAACTGCCGGAGCCGGCCCGGCGCGTCGGCCGCCAGGAGCCGCCCCTGGTGCAGGAGCGCCACCCGGGTGGCTCTCTCGGCTTCGTCGAGGTAGGCGGTCGAGACGACGATCGTCACCCCCTCGCGAAGGAGCTGGTAGAGGATCCGCCAGAAGTCACGGCGGGAAACGGGATCCACGCCGTTGGTCGGCTCGTCGAGGATGAGGATTCGCGGCGTGTGGATGAGCGCGCACGCCAGACCGAGCTTCTGCTTCATGCCTCCCGAGAGGTTGCCGGCGCGCCGTTTCCGGAACGGCTGCATGTTCGAGAAGGCGAGCAGCCGGTCGATCTTCTCCTCCCGGCCGCGCCGCGGCACGCCATAGATGTCGGCGTAGAAATGGAGGTTCTCCTCGACCTGCAGATCCGGATAGAGACCGAAACGCTGGCTCATGTAACCGATCTGCTCCTTGATGCGCTCGGCGTCGCGCACGGTGTCGAGACCGAGGACGCGCGCCTCTCCGGCGCTCGGCAGCAGAATGCCGCTGAGCATCCGCAACGTGGTGGTCTTGCCCGCGCCATCCGGACCGACGAGGGCGAAGATCTCGCCGGCGGCGATTTCGAAGGTGAGGCCGTCGACGGCGAGGGTCTCGCCGAAACGCTTCGTCAGCCCCATGAGCTCGACGGCGTTCATGGCTGCTCGGCTCCCGCCGGCGCGAGCCGGATCTCGGCATCGGCAGGCATCCCCGGCTTGAGCTCGCCCGTGGGGTTGGGGACGTCGATCTTGACCCGGTAGACCAGCTTGACCCGCTCTCGGGCGGTCTGCACCGACTTGGGGGTGAACTCGGCCTCCGCGGCGATGAAGGAGAGCGTCCCCGGGAAGACCCGCTGCGGATCGAGGTCGGTCGTCACCCGGACGCTCTGCCCCACCCGGACGCGGCCGAGATCCGGTTCGTCGACATAGCCGCGCAGCCAGACCCGCGAGAGATCGCCGATGGTGACGATAGGGGTGCCGGCCGCGACCTGCTCGCCCGCTTCGACGTGCTCGGCGAGGACGAGCCCCGCAAGTGGCGAGGCGAGGGTGGCGTAGGCGAGGCGGGTCTCGGCGAGCGCCAGAGCCTCCCGCGCCTGACCGTGGCGCTCGCGGGCCTGGTCGATCTGCTCCCGGCGCGGCCCTCGTTCGAGCAGCGCGAGCTGCGTCTCGGCCGCGGTCACCTGGGCGCGGGCGACGCGATCCGCCGTCTGTGCCACCTCCAGCTCTCGCGCCGAGATCACCTCGCGGGCGTAGAGGCCCTCCTGGCGCTCATGTTCGCTCCGAGCCCGAACCGCTTCGGCCTGGGCCCGGGCGAGCTCCGCTCGCGCCCGGTCGATCTCTTCCGGACGCGTGCCGGCTTCGAGCTCGGCCAGCACGGCTCCGGCAGCTGCCAGCTCGGCCCGGCGGATCGCGACCTCGTGTGCGAGCTCGGCGTCGTCGAGCCGCGCGAGGATCTGCCCGGCCTCGACGCCCTCGCCCTCGGATACCGCCCGTTCCGCCACCCGGCCTCCGACCTTGAAGGAGGCCTGGACGTCGGTGATTTCGATGGTGCCGGAGATTCGCAGGAGATCCGCCTCGGTGGCGGGCCGGCGGAACAGGAGAAGGGCCGCCACGACTGCGGCGGCGGCGAGCACGATGACGATGCTGATCTTTCGCTTCATGATCGATCCTCCATCTGGGTCGAGATCTGACGTAAGCAACTGTTCACTCACTCGGTGTCGATAGAAATCCGAAGTCGATCGGCACTCTCTTCATGGCTATCGGGAAAGGATGAGGTGGACGAGCTTGCTGGCCACCGGACCCGTCAGCCGCCCGGCCAGCTCCGCGTCCGGAAGCAGGCGCTGCGTGATCGCCACGGCGGCCGGAAGGCCCAGGAGCAGGACCGCGATCTCTCGCGGATCGAACTTCCCGCCGGGTCCGAGCTGACTCGCGATCCCCTCGAGCGTGTCGAGATAGGCCGTGATCAGCTGCCGCATCCGGACCCTGAGTGCCTCGTGCTCGGAGAAGGAGACCTCGCTGATCAGAAGGATCGGCAGGCTCTGCGAGGCGACGACGGTACGCAGGTGGTGCTGGAGCACCTGCTGGAGCTTCTCCTCGGCGGAGAGATCCGTTCGCGCCGCCAGCTGCCGGACCGGCGCCAGGAGCCGGGCCTCCATCCGGTCGACGAGCGCGAGGAGGATCGCCTCCTTGCTCGGGAAATGGCGATAGAGCGCGCCCTCGGTCACCCCGACCTTCTCCGCGATCTGGCGCATTCTGAGGCCCGCGAAACCGCGCTCCCGGACGAGCTCGAAGGTACGCGCGACGATCTCGTCCCGGCGCGGAAGGCTCTCGGGGTCGGGGTGTTGAAAGATGTCTTCGGTCATCACTCTCGGCTCATCCCCGCAAGTAAACGCTCACATACTACCGATTTCCCGGTGGCTGTCAAGGGGGGGTATCCGGCCCCGATTCGAGGTGGCGCCCGAGGCGGACGAGGGAGAGGGCCCAGGCAATCCCGCCTGCCAGGGCCAGCACTCCGCCGAGGGCGACCAGGAGGAGGCCGGCCTGCTGGCCCGGGCCGCGGACGAGCTGCTCGACCCCGTACGTCTTGCGCCCGAGGCCGTAGCCGCCGGCGACCATGAGACCGGCCGAGAAGGAGAGCTGTCCGGCGCCGTAGAGCAGCGCCACCCGGCCGAGCGCCCGGTCGCGGCGGGCGGCGAACGCCTCGCCTCCCCCGGCCGCCGGCAGCAGCAGGAGGGTCAGCGCCATGTAGGCAAGGGTGACCGCGCCGATCGTCGCGTGGTAATGCCCGGGGATCCGCAGATCGGAGCCGCGGATCAGGGCTCCGAAGAGGAGGCCGGCGAGCATCAGCAGGGCGCTCGCCACGAGCGGGCGGAGCGCCCCCGGAGCCTCACCGGCCGTGCCGCCGCGGGGGCCGCGCAGATGGGGAGCGGCCACGCCGCCGAGGTAGACGACGAGGCCCGGGAAGAGCCCCCAGCGCATGAGCAGGACGTACCCCTGGTAGTAGCGGGGCGTGGCGGGGTGGGCGCCGAGCAGGAGCAGCACCGCCACCATGGCCGCGGCGACGAGCAGCTGCACCAGGCGCAGGCCCGGTCCCCCGGCGACCGCGCGCCCCGTCCCCGCGGCGGCGAGCAGTGCCCAGGCCACCATCACGAAGGCGACGGTGGCGAGCTGGAGGACGTGACCGGCGCCCCAGAAGAGCTGTTCGGCGGCGCCGCCGACGCCGGCGAACCCGCGCAGCCGCACCGCGGCGACGCCGAGGACGACGAGGGCGAGAAGCGTGCTCGCCGCCCCGAGACGCAAGAGGCCACGGTGGCTGGCGAGGGTGGCCGCGAGCGGCCCGCAACCGGCGAACGCCCCGCCTTCCCCGGCCGCCTTCGGCAGGAGCTCCCGGTCGAGGTAGCTCCCGGCGACGGCGACGGCGAAGAGGAGCAGCCCGGCCCCGAAGAGCGGCTGGCCGACGAACGGCACGTAGTTGATCGTCGCGGGCGCACCCCAGCCCGGGAGCAGCCCGGTCACGAGGGCCAGCGCGCCGGCGGCGGCGAGCCAGGGGGCGAAGGCCGCGAACCGCCCCGCCGGCCGCCACCCGGCGGCGGCGAGGTGGAAGAGGGCTACCGGAAGCGCCGAGAACCAGACGATGACGCCGAGGTCGACGTGGACGACGAGCACCCGGCGAGCGAGCTCGGTGGCGGTCAGGTACCGGGCGAACGGCGGCACCCGGGCGGCGACGACACCGAAGGCGAGCAGCCCGCTCGCCGCGAGCGCCGCCGAGGCGAGCAGCAGCCAGCGCCGGGCGAGCCGCTCCCGGTCCCGCGCGAAGAGCGCCATGGGCACACTCTAGCCCGTGGCCGCCTCGCGCGGGCGGGTTCCGGAGGCGATCCGGCCGCGATCAGGCCGCGCTGGCGCGCGGGAAGAGCACGTTGTTCTCGAGGTGGATGTGCTCGTGCAGATCGGTTTCGAGCGCCGCGAGCCCGTGCCAGAGGGCGTTCCAGGTGCTGCACGCCATCGCCGGGACGCGGAAGTCGTCGGTCAGCTCACGGATCCGCGCCAGCTCGGCGCCGACCAGCTCGTGGTCGTGGACGAACGCCGCCACCGGCCGCGACGGACCCGCGGCGCCGGCGAGGATCTCCGGGAAGAGCGTCTTCTCCTCCTCGTCCATGTGCTCGTCGACCTCCGCCTTCAGGCGCAGGAACGACTCGAGCAGCGCCGTGAGCCGTTCGGGATCCTTGTCGTAATGGACGCGGTGGACCTTCCGGGTCATCGACTCGAGCCGCGGCAGCTCCTCGCGCAGCGGCGTGTGGAAGGTGTCGACGATGTGGCGAACGAGGTCGGCGACCGGCGCCTCGTCCCACCGCTTCGCCTCGCCGGCGCCCGGAGCGGCGAGCGTTTGGGCGAGCTCGTCGAGGACGGCGGCGGTGTCGAGCCCCCGCTTCTCGCAGGCGGCGGCGAGCGCGACGCCGCCCCCGCAGCAGAAGTCGATGTTGTGACGGTTGAAGACGCGGGTGGCGAGAGGGTAGCGGGTGGCGATCTCGCCGACCGGGGACTCGGGGGTGATGCTCATGCTCTGGCTCTCCTTCGATCCTGGTTATCGGGCCCGCTCGCGTGGCGCCGGCCCGGGATGGTGGCTGGGCGATGGCACCCCGACCGGAGCGGACTCCTGCCGCCGGATCGGCGTGCCCGGGAGCACGCCGCGGGCAGCGCGAAGCGGAGATCCGGACGGCGTGCTCATGGGCCGGATTCTGGTCTTGACTCCCCCAATTGTCAAGCATAAAGTCTTGACAATCATGACAACCCCGGCCCCCTCTCCGCCCCGTCCCGCGGCCGCCAGGCCCTCGACGCCCCCGCTCATCTACCACCGCTTCTTCCTCACCGGGATCGCCGTCACCCTCACCGCCGGCGCGGTCTGGGGGGCGTGGCTGCTGCTGCGGATCGCCCACGCCCGGGACTTCGCCGCCCCTTCGGCCTTCCAGATCAACGCCCACGGCCAGGCGCAGATCTACGGCTGGATGGGGCTCTTCATCATCGGCTTCGGCCTCCAGATGTTCCCCTCGTTCTGGGGGGGGCGGCTGCCGGCGCCCCGGCTGGCGCGGGCGCTCCTGCCGCTGATGGCGCTCGCGGTCGGCGTCCGGGCCGTCGCCGAGGCCCGCGCCGAGGGCCGTTGCGCCGGCGTCGCGATCGCGGCCGGGGGACTCCAGCTCCTCCTCGTCGCGACCTTCGTCAGCCTGCTCGGGGTGACCGCGTGGCGCGGCCGGAACCGGGGGCGGGTCGCCGACCGGTACCTCGGCGCCGGTCTCGCCTGGTTCGTGCTCGCCGGCGCGCTCGATCTGCGCCACCTGATACAGACCGTCACCGCGCCCGACCGGGAGGCGCTGCTCGCCGCGATCGCGACCTGGCAGGTGCCGCTGCGCGACCTGCAGATCCACGGTCTCGCGCTCGCGATGATCATCGGGGTCTCCCTGCGGGTCCTGCCGGGGCTCTTCGGCACGCCGGCCGCCGACGAGCGGCTCGCCCGCCGTCTCTTCTGGCCCCTGCAGCTCGCGGTGCTCGTCGAGGTGGCGAGCTTCCCCGCCGCGATGATCACCCGGCGGCCGCTCTGGTTCGTCGTCTACGGAGCTGCAACCCTCCTCTTCGTCGCCACGGCAGCGCTCGCGGCGGCGAACCTGCGGGTCTTCGCCCGTCCGCGGGTCGTCCTGCCCCGGCTCTCGCCGCTCACCTTCATCCGCGCCGCGCACGTCTGGCTCGCGGTCTCGCTGGCGATGCTCGCGACCGGGCCGCTCTGGGCGCACTGGCTCGGCATCCCCTTCTCCCACGCCTGGCACGGGGCGACCCGGCACGCGGTCACCGTCGGGTTCGTCAGCCTCATGATGATCGGCGTCGCCTCCCGGCTCGCACCGCGGCCGTACGACAGCGGCGCGGCCGGCGCTGCGATGCCGGTCACGCCGTTCGTCCTGCTCAACCTCGGCTGCACTCTCCGGGTGAGCCAGCAGGTCCTCACCGACCTCACCCCGCTCGCCTTCCTGCCGGCCGGCGCCTCGGGGCTGTTCGAGGTCACGGGGCTCGTCTGGTGGGCAACCTGGATCGTCCCCCGCCTCCTGCGGGTCGGCCAGCCGCTCGTGCCGCCGGCCGCGGGACTCGCCGCCGGCGCGGCGTCCGCGCCGGGCGAGAGCTGAGCCATCACCCCCTGCCTCTCCGGAGGAAACCGCGCGTGTACGCCACCATCCTCCTGCTGCACATCCTCGGCGCGACGATCTGGACCGG
>ERZ795050.68-NODE-68-length-142264-cov-11.555394_pt1 | contig 142264 bp, 104 predicted proteins | sample MGYA00375134_ERZ795050 | MGnify/ENA primary metagenome ERZ795050 (study PRJEB30179, sample SAMN05720221) | activated sludge metagenome | isolation source: Anaerobic digester | place: Japan | collected 2015-05-26 ... | reverse complement strand
AATTTAGCATTTTTAGTTTTAAAAACCATTGGCAAAATATCTGTAATTAACCCCGGAAACATAATAATTACAGGCATATAAGGGTCATTAAATCCCAGGTTTGAAAATATTAGAATTGAATTACAACCTAATGAAAACAAAGAACCTGAAAATTTTGCATTATAGATATATTTTCCGGCAAATAAAAGAGCCATAAAAATAATTCCATGCCTGCCGGGTATTCCCAACGGAATTCTGAGTTTTGCATGTAATACAATAGCGAATGCTCCAAGTAAAAAAACAAGTAAAACCTTAACAACTTCAATTTCATACGCTTTCAGGAGCGATGCTGTGATTGTTGAATTTTTGTGTGTATCCATAATTTAAGTATTTATTGAATTAAAAAATTTTTTCGTAATTTGTTTAACCGAATTGTCTATTTCGGTTTTCAATTCTAAATAGGCATGTAACAGATTTAAACCGTCATTTGTTAAATATGATAGTCCGCCATTTTCGCCCCCTCTTTCGCTTACAATTAACTTAAAACCAAGCTGTTTTTCCATCAAATGAATTTTATTCCATGCCGTTCGAAAAGTAATTTTACATTCTCTTGCTGCTGCAACTAACGACTTTTCATTATGAATATGTTTTAATAATTCAAACGAAGTCTCATTTATCAATTCGTTTTTGTTAATATCGATAAGGCAAATTTTATAAGCTATAAAAGTATTGTAATATTTTGATCCTTTTTTACCTGCCATTTAACCGATAGTAAATTGATTTCATAACGAATTTAAAAAAATTTAACTGCTTATTCTTTTAATAAATTCTTTATCTTCAACAACATAAGAGTATTTTTTATCATTAAACTGTTTTACCAATAAAACCTGCTTGCCATCTCTTAAAACCGGACGCATCCATTCGCCAATAAAAACTTTATTATTTTCTGCCACAAAAGTATTATTTTCTAAATCAAAAATCGCAAGATTTGGAAAAATATTTTGTAATTCATTTGCTGTGTAAATACCTTTTATCTTTCTTATCTCAAACTCACCAAGCATTAAAAACCTACCATCGTTTCCATCGGCTCGCAGCCCAATAGCTGCAAGTGAACCAATAATGCCTGTCTTTTTACCGGTTAGGCCTTCCAAAAAAATATTATGCTTTTGGGCAATGGAATAAGCGTCTTCCATGGTTAAAATTTTTATTTTGGCATTATTGCCCCAATTCATAATATCATCGTTAATATGTAAAAAATTTGCAACACACAAACCTGCGTCTGAACCTTCTGCTGAATTTTGAATTAAAAAATCTCGTGAATATTCAATTACATTGTCTATTTTCTCGGTTTCAATTTCTAAGCATGCGGAACTATTATGCGAAGTATAAGGTATATCTTTATGAACATACAATTGATGTCTTGTAATGCTTACTGCTTTACAAAGATTTTTTTCATCCATTTCAGTCGCCAATTGACGAACTCTTGAACCTGTACCTTTGGTATTGATATTATCTGTATCGTCAATTCCAATCAAATATTTCATGTTTTTTGTATTATGTCTGTTTGTAATTGTTGTGTAATTTTTAATATGCCACTAACGTTTTGCCGCTTTGCGTTCGGGCGGGTTTCGGAGCACAAAACTGTCAACCAGCACCGAACTTAAATAGAAGCAAAAAGCTCCAAGTTTGTACGTCAGCCCGCCTGACGCAAAACCCGTGTTAGCACTCGTTTTTCTGTCTGTCGAATTAGTCATTACTTCCTAAAAAATAGATTGAATGTAATGGAAGCATATTCTTATCATCGTCAGTCAAGTTGTTGTAAAACTGTTGCCATAGGTCAATAAAGTTGTCAATGTCCAAAAGTTTTATGTGTCTGTGGCTTTCTCTTGCGTAACGTTCAGCTTCTGAAGTAAATGTCCCTGACGTTACAAACAAACCGATGTCACCGTCCTTGTTAAGCAATCCTGTCAAGCTACGAATATCGTCAACGGGAACGGATGCGTCCGGTCTGTGTTTCACTTGCACCTTCAGTCGTGGAGCAGTCGCACCTAATGGGTCGTTATATGCAACAATGTCTAAACCACCGTCTTTGCCTTTCGGAGATATAAATGGAGTGTGATATTTCATTGCTCTCAATAATGCAGCAACCATATCTTGAAACTCATAAGCGTTTTTACTTCTTATGTAGTCTTTAATTCCTGCAATGGCTTGTTCTTCTAATAAGTCGAGATTTGCTTTTTGAGTTTGTGTCTTATTCTCTTCAAGTTCGGTCGGTTCGTCTTCCGTGTCTTTTCCTTTTTTCGTTTTAGTATCTTTGTTGTCGGCTTCCCAAGTTCTATATAGTTGTGAAACAGTCTCAAGAAGTTTTGCAGGTCCAAGTTTAATTGCTTTTTCGCCTTCGTCTGTTAGATACCAAACGCCTTTGTTTTTTCTTAAGTATCCTGCTTTAATTGCGTCAATGGTATAGAAATGAAGAATTGACTCCCATCTAACATAACCTGTCTTTTCATAAACCTGTTTTTCCCATTCTGTTAGTTCAACGGTCTCACGAATTTTGTCAATTACTTGTTTACCAGGAAGCTGTCCGCCAACTTCTTTTAAGATTTTAAAAGTCGCAAACAGTGTCTTGGCTGCTGACCGTTTTGAAGGAGCTAATTTATCTAATTCTTTATCCATTGTCTATTTGTTTTAGTGTCGTTTTAAATTGAGTGCTAACCGATTGGATATACGCAATATTGCGTATATTTTTACTTTACTTGAATATTCACCCTCCATAAAAATCATGTTTACTTACATTTTGATAGCAAAATTAATAATATTTTTCAAACTGCCTAATGAACAAAGGCCTAATTATTTTCTCCTACCTTTTGTGGTTATATGTGTGTAAATTTCAGTGGTTTTTGAACCGGAATGCCCTAGACTTTGGATATACCTTAAATCAGTTCCATTTTCCGGCAAATGAGTGGCAAAGCTATGTCTTAATGTGTGCATACTCTTGTTTTTTTAGATGCCTGCTTCATCATATTTTTTCTTCCATGCATAGTAAGTTGTGGCATAAATCCCATGTTTACGGCAGCCAATAACAATCCCGGGTTTCTCTACATCTCTCAGAATTGCCTCTTTTTCTTCTCCTGTCCATGTTCTTTTCATATGTCTAAATTAGTGTTTTTAATTTACTAATTTAGTCCTAATGTTTAGGGGGCTAGATCCTTAACAATTTTACCGGCATGGGGCAAGACCGCTGTTATCATCTGCCATTTTTTTTAGTTTTCTTTCTTCTTGTAAATAAACAAATTCTCGCTGGTCCAACTATAGTCTCCAAAATATTCGACTTTGTCAGTTATGCGTTCATATTTTTCTCTATCTCCAATGCTGTCCAAATGACCAAGTACAAGTTCAGGCATTATTTTTTTCTTTTCTTCCGGTTTAAATTTGCCATACTTATTTTCATCTGTATCATTCAAACTTCCACCGTCAGGGAGAATTTCACAAATTGCTTTGGGTACAATATCATTTTTCAGGTAAAGATCAATGTATGTAAATGAGTTGTCATAGTTAATGTAGACTATACTGTAAAACTTATTTTCTTTAATCCAAAAACTTATTTCACAATTTTGCAAACTTTCAAAGTATCCACCTTCATAATGTCTGTCATTAATTCCAAGTTTATGTCTATCCAAATTAAATTTTTGTTTTTCAGTAAATCCTTGTTGAATCAATTTGTCTTTAAGTTTTAAGAGTATTCCATTAAATTTATTATTAATGTCTTGAATTGAACAAACTAGGTCTTTGTCACAAAGGATGTATGAGAAAATAAAGTCTTTGAAAGCAACTATGGGTGTTATGTCAGCACCAGCAGATAAGTAAAAACAGCTATCTTTTAATAGATCTTTTACGTCAATGTGCAACATACCCATAGTAAAATGCTCAAGATTTCCATATTTTAGATGCTCATTGGCTTTTTCTAACCATCTTGGCATATTACCCTCAAAAATCTGCATAATGACTTTATTTTTTTTCTCTTAGCTGTTTTTGAATTTGTTTTTTTGGTAGATGATAACGGTTTGGCGCTTTGCGAAGGCGGGGATTTTCAGCACTAAACTTCATTAGATGCACAAAGCTTGAATTTAGCACTTCACTGTCATAGAAGCATGAAACCCCCGCTTGCGTATAGGTGATGTTATGCCTTCGCCCTTCTTTTTCTGTGTGTCTATTTTGCATATTTAAGTTTGTTGTTTTTAAGGTCAAGAACAACTTTGAAATTATTGAAAAAGTCAAACCCGATAATACCGTCTGTTCCACCCAACATCAATGTCATTTGTAGAAGTGTCGGTAGGTTTCCATATTTCACAACAAATTCTTTGTCTCCGAAAATTGTCGGAATTTCAAAGGATTCAGTTTGAAATTTACCTACTCCTGGATAAAAGTCTTCATCTGTTCCAACGTTTTCATAGTTACTTGTAAAGCTGTCCGATAAATATGAAAGTTTCGCTCCTGTGTCTAAAAAGAATTTTAGTTCTTGGTTATCAACTGTCATTTTAATTATCGGTATTCCCATAAAATTTGAAATGTCCACTTGAGTTCCGTCAATGTCAATTTCCTGTTTGCTAAACTCAACTACTTGATTTTGATAATCTAAAAGGATATTTTGTTCTGATAATATATCGGCTCCAAGCAAAGTTGTTATTTCTGTTCCAAGCATATCAGAAATTTTTGAAACGGTCAAACCCATATAGTTTGTTGAACAGCCGAAACTTTGTGAACAGAAATTTAAACTGTCTGAAGCGTGAATGGTTGAGGGTGCTCCAGTGTCAATTAATATTCTATTATCACCGTCATTGATAATCGGGTGTCCTTTGAATAGCTGTAATTGAAATTGTTTCATTGCCATTTGTATAGTTTATATGTTGAACCTGTTGAATTGAATTGCGGAAATGATTTCAAGGTGTCAATGAAGCCATTTTCCCTTAGAAGTTTGTCAAGGGTGCTAATTTCCCAATATCTTATTTTAAATTCATCTTCATAGCTAAATTCTTTTCCGTTGAAAATCCCACTACATTGTTCTCTATATGTGTAAATGTCATTTACGTTGTTGCTTGTTAATTCTACCAGTCGTCTAAAATTGTTTGTGTTAATATTTGTCAAACGACCTGCGTTAAAAAAAACTAAATTTGGTAAATCATAAAAGAAGTATCCGTTTTGGTTAATATGCTTACAAATATTCTCTATGTTTTTAGAAAGTTCATCTTCTGAGATTGAATAACTTAAAACGGTGAAAAGTGCAATTGCCAAATCTGCTTTCCCATTTTCATATTCTGAAATTGAACAGTTATGAATTTCTATTTCAGAATTTTGTCCGCCTATCTTCCTTTTGAAGTCATTTACCATTCCTATGCTTTTCTCAACAGCTATTACATTGTAACCTTGTTCTGCTAAGGGTAGGGAAAGTCTCCCTGTTCCCGCTCCAAAGTCAAGAATTGTTCCTTTTGGCAAAATTTGCTTTATTACATTAAGGGTTTCTTTTGTCAGGTTGCTGTAAAAACTTCCAAAAGTCTGTTCGTAAACAAAGTCGTAATATGTTCCCCAATTGTCGTGTGGTTGTTTCATTGTTGTCAGTCTTTTAGGGTGAGGCAACACGGTTTGGCGCTTGGCGCAGTGGCGATTTAGAAGCATTAAACTGTCAACCTGCACCAAAGCTGAATAGAAGCATGAACCTTCAATTAACCACGTCACCGCCACTTTCGGCAAGCGGCTGTTGTGCGTTCGGCTTTCTTGTCTGTCATTGTAATTTGTATTTCTCAATTGCTTGTTTATAGGTTGATTCGGCACTGTCCTGAAACCTTGTTTTGTTCTTTAAAAAGTCATTGAACTTACCATAAATATTTTTGTAAATGATATTATGAGCAGGATTTTGAAGTAACTCGTCTTTATACTCATCCATTTCAAATTCTCCTGTTGAAGCAAATTTTAGCAAATCCAATAAATGTTCTTTATTGATCTGGTCAAGGTCTATCCAAATATCTTGGCTGGTATCAAGTCGATAAAAACCTTTATTATTTTCAATCTTTAAGTATTTCATAAGTTTGAGTTTTACGTTCTATGTAAGCATCTTCACCCGCTTCTAAGCAGTTAAGTATTGCTTCATAATTTTTAATTTTTGTTCCGTCAGAACAACTTAATTCTTTGTCCGATGGATAACCGGTAAATATGCGATATACAAATTTTCCATCTTCTATGTTTTTGTGAGTGATAGCAACAAAATTTGGTTTTATTGATGCACCAACAGTGCTATTATGAGTAACTACCACAACTGGCATTAGTTGTGCCATATCTTTTATTAGTGTATTTATTTCCTTTTTTAAAAATAAATTGTCAAAAGAAGATTCAGGCTCGTCAATTAGAAGTATATCGTATTTAGTAGCATCTTTTATTTCGTGAATTAAGTTGAACTCAGAACGCTCACCACCTGAAACTTTAAATCCGTCTTTGTTTAGAGTAACTGATTCAATTTTTACGAAGAACTTATAAAGGTTTGCATCTTCAACACCTATCTCCCTTAGCTTTTGAATATAGGAATATGGTTCATTATACTTTGTTAGTGCTGTGCTGTATACTTTTTTATCTCGTCCAATTTTTTGTAAATCTGTTGCAGATTCAATTGGCTTCGCAGTTGAAATAATAGAAAATTTTCCTAATTCTTCTCTGTGAATATTTCTTGGTTTTTTCAGCTCTGAAACTACTTGATTGAATTTTGCCACTTTCATTTCATCCGTTGCGATTTTATAAAAGTCTACATTTTCAATAAAAGTGCTAGTGGTTTTAACTCTCAATTCACGCTGAACATCGTTTATGATAGAATTCAACCATCTTTTTTGTTCATTATCAACTTTTGAAACTATCGCTTTTTGGATTAGCTCTTTCAAAAGTCCTTTCAAGTTTTCTTGCGATATGTATTTAACTATTATGTCTTGATACTCATTGTTTTCAATTAGCGTTGTTACAGATTCAATAAGCCTATCAAGATTTTTGAAATCTTCTAATGAAAACAATTCTTCACTGAATAACAAACATTTCGAATACAAGTCTTTTTTCTCACTCTCTGTAGCAAATTTTTTAAGTGACTCAAGATAGCTCTCTAAACTTAGCAGATTTTGCTTAAGGTCAACTTGAACGACATCTTCAACAACTGATTTAAATTCATTTAGATAATTATTATTCACAATACTTAGTCTTGTGTCGTTTGTCTTGTTAAAAGTCTCTTCATCATTTTGAAGAAGCGAGAATTGTCTAATGTATTTAGCATTTCCCGATGATGCAGCTATTTTATCAAGAGTAACTGTTTTACCCGAAGAACGACCACCCAATATAATATTTAAACCAGTTGATAATTCTAAGCCATCATCGGTAGCTTGAAAAAAATCATTACCACTTTCTTTTGTTAGTGAAATTTTTGATTTGTCTGCAAAGCACGATTTTATTCCTGCTATCGAAATTTCTTTGAGGTCAACAAATGTGTGTCTTGTCGGAAAGTCAACTAAATTACTACTAAAACGAATATCACTAAACAGGACGGGCGTAAGCCCGTTCAGTTCTTTCATCATTCTTTTGAATTTTGGGATACTAGCTACTTCACCTGATGTAATATGAGGTTGTAAATCCGCTATTGTTGCTTTCTTTATTTCTGGACTTTTGTCATAATGCGGTATTAGAATGTATTTGTGAAGCTCTGTAAAAATGCTTTTGAATTGAGCAATAGTTAGCGTGTCCGTATTAGTTTTAATTAAGGCAGAAACTTGCTTGCATTTTTCGTCAAAGTTTGAAATTTCAAAGTCGTCTGAATCAGTTATTACCAAAATATGACCGCCTTCTATGTCGACTTCAATACCTGGAAAAACGGTAATTGTCAGGCTGTTTTTAATCTGTAAATATTGTGCTTTGTCAAAAACATTGTGATTCGTGATTGCTAGAGCATCAATTTTCAACTTGTCAACATACTCTTTAACTTTTGAAAGGTCAAAGTCAAAAGAATAGTCGCTTATTGTCGAAATTGTATGTGTATGAAGGTCTATTTTTTTCATTCAATGTCTTTCTGTTACGATTGTCTTTAAGCTGACGCACAACGATTGGATATACGCAATATAGCGTATATTTTTACTTTACTTGAATATTCACCCTCCATAAAAATCATGTTTACTTACATTTTGATAGCAAAATTAATAAAATTTTTCAAACTGCCAAATGAACAAAGGCCTAATTATTTTCTCCTACCTTTTGTGGTTATATAAGTGTAAATTTCAGTGGTTTTTGAACAGGAATGCCCTATGAGACTTTGGATATACTTTAAATCAGTTCCATTTTCCGGAAAATGAGTGGCAAAGCTATGTCTTCATGTGTCCACTCTCTTGTTTTTTCGATGCCTGCTTCATCATATTTTTTCTTCCATGCAAAGTAAGTTGTGGCATAAATCCCATGTTTACGGCAGCCAATAACAATCCCGGGTTTCTCTACATCTCTCAGAATTGCCTCTTTTTCTTCTCCTGTCCATGTTCTTTTCATATGTCTGAATTAGTGTTTTTAATTCACTAATTTAGTCCGAATGTTCAGGGGGATAGATCACTTTAAACCGATGTTAAAAAGCTGATAATTGCGTTTAATGATCCGGGTATATTTTCATGTGTCAATGCTGGATCTGATTGGCATTATTTTGTAACTATCTTTGCATATCAAAAACTATCAGATGAAAAAAATCAGTTTCGTTATTTTTTTACTGGGCATTGTCTTTTCATTGCAGGCACAGAATATCACACTCACTTCAAAAAACGCTAAATACCGCTTAGGGTTTAACATAGGAAACCTTTACCAATGCAGCGATGTTGAACGATTACCGGGATTTGGATATGGCCTTACCCTTGAACGCATATTAAAACCCGGGAGTGATGATTTTTTCAGCTTTTCGCTGAGAGCACGTTACCTTCATGGAATATCAAAAGGACTTGACTATCAGTCATTTAGCGGCATACAGAACAATGTTGCACTGAATGGCACACGAAATACATTAATTAATTATGCCTCTTCTCCGGGATATGTTTACAACAATTACCGGACAAAAATTACTGATTTTTCAGGTGAATTAATGTTGTATTTCAATCAGTTGTGGTTAAAAACGCATATACTGCTTTATGGATGGGGAGGATTCAGCCTTGCTTCGTATGAAGCTACCATCAATGCAGTTGATGGTTTTGGAAATATGTACGACTATTCGTCCGTCATGCCCGGAACAAAAGATTTCGTCAGGGATCAACTGAAAAGCATGCTGGATAAAAAATACGAATCTTATGGCGACAATTTAGCAGGACCTGAACTGCTTTTTGGCCCTTCTGCAGGCATAGGGCTCGGGGTTCAGCTTACGAGACGAATTGCAGTTGGAATCGAACATAAAGTTACCTGGACCAATACAGACCTGCTGGATGGGCAGCAGTGGGATAAAAACAATATTCGTTCAACGGATGATGACATTTACCACTATACCGTTTTGGGATTGAAATTTTTATTAGGAGGAAGTGATGAAACCAAAAAGAAAGACAAAACAAAACCCCAAACAGAAGATCCGCGCAGGCCACAGATTTTCATAACAGAACCTCAGCAAAATCCATATCTGAGCCCCGACTGCAAAACCTATATAACAGGAAGTGTAACCAACCTCACCTCTGCCCAGCAACTGGTTATCAAAGAAAACAATGTGGTTCTCCCGTCAACGGCTTATTTTTTCAGACCTGAAACAGGTACTTTTAAAATAGAAAAGACTATTACACAAAACAGTGAATACCAGATTATTGCCACAAACCAATATGGTAGTGCCATCAAGTTTCAGCACATCCACTGCACACCTAAAATTAATAAACCCATCATAACCATTGAAAAACCGCAGGCCAATCCGTTTCAGACGAACAACTGCTTTGCTGAAATAATTGCTCACATCGAAAACATCAAAGGGAAAGAAAACATCACTGTTACAGAAAATAATGCTCCCCTGCTGGCCGCTGAATACACCTTCAACACCTATAACCGTTTGATTATCAATAAGAATATCAAAGATCGTTCGGTTTTTGTCATCACCGCAAGAAACGAGGCAGGAACTACTTCTGCTGAAGTAGTCATTGATTGCCGTAAACCTTCCAATAAACCAGAAGTTAAAATCACTCTTCCTTCAGTAAGCCCTTTTATTACAAGCGATTGCAAAGCAGACATCAGGGCACTCGCCACCGGAATTACAAACAAATCTCAAATCAGTATCACAGAAAACGGGAATTTATTGTCATCTTCCTTTTTCACCTTTGATCCGGTCAGTGGTCTGATAAAGATAAATAAAAACATCAGTGGATCAAGTACCTTCGTCATTAAGGTTCAGAATGAAAACGGCTCTGCTTCAGCCAGCACGATTATTCAATGCAAACAACTCCCCAAAACTCCTTTCGTTGAAATAACCAATCCCTCAGTCAATCCTTTTACCACAGAGGATTGCAGGGCAAACATCACGGCAACTATACAGAACATAGAGAATATCAATCAGATAAGCGTTTTTGAAGGATCAAATCAATTGTCTTCAACTTACTACACCTACGACAGTTATGCCAAAATTCTGAAAATCAACAAGTTACTCTCCGGAAGTGCTGTCATAAAAATTGTCGTCAGAAATGAAGCCGGGAGTGCAGAAGATGCCGTTGAAATCAAATGTTTAAAAGCACTTCCGCCATTACCAAAAGTAACGATTACCGAACCAAAGGCAAATCCTTTTGTTACAAGTAATTGTAATATAATTGTTTATGCTCTGGTAGAAAACATTAAAGGCTCTGAGCAATTAACCGTAACTGAAAACGGTTTCAGTCTGAATACTTCTTTCTGGAAATATAACCCTGCCAACGGCATTGTCAGTATCAGTAAAGAAATCAGTGGAACTTCGGTATTTGAAATAACCGCAAGAAATGAAGCAGGAAATTCAAAAGCCTCTGCAACAATCAGGTGCGATAAAAAATCACTTCAACCAGGCATCACCATTGTCAGTCCGCAGCAAAACCCGTATCAAACCACAGATTGCAAGGTAAGCGTTCGTGCCAATACCACAAATGTTACCAATAAATCGCAGATTATGATAAAAGAAAACGGTGTTGTAATTCCTTCCACTTCCTATTCTTTTGACAATACAGGAGTTATCACCATGACAAAAGACTTCAGCGGGAAAAGCAACATTGAAATAAAGGTTACAACAGCCAATGGAACTGCCTCGGCCTCTCTGGTGGTCGAATGCCTGCCCAAAGCTTTACCTCCGGTGGTTACCCTGGTCGAACCAAATGTAAGTCCTTATCTGTCAGCTGATTGTATTGCAAAAGTAAAATTCAGTGTTAAAAATATTGAGAACAAAAACCAACTTGTACTAAAAGAAAATGGTAGCATTGTCCCATCATCCTCATGGTTTTATGATGCAGCCGAAAATATGGTTAGTTATACCAAAAACATTACAGGAGAAAGCAACTTTGAACTGATCGCCACCACAACGGCAGGAACTTCATCGGCAAAAGCAACCATCAGATGCCAGCGACAGGAACAAAAGCTCCCGAAAATTGTGATCACCTATCCGGTTCAGAATCCATTCAAAACAAGTGAATGCAATGTTCAGGTAAAAGCATTGGCCACGAATGTAACTTTAAAAAATCAGATAACGATAAAAGACAACGGAACCATACTGACATCTGAAGCCTTTTCTTTTGATCCGGCCAGCGGAATTATCAGCTTCACCAGAAATGTCAGTACCAAAAGTATAGTTGAAATAAAAGTCACTACGCCATCGGGCAGCGCAGTTGCTTCTCTGGTAATTGAATGTACGCCCAAACCAGAGCTTCCGGTCATTACCATCACACAACCTACCACCAATCCATACACCAGTCCTGACTGTAATACCGGGCTTAAAGCCACTATCAGGCATATTAACACCAAATCTCAGATTTCGGTTAAGGAAAGCGGCAGCCTGTTACCGGAAAATCTCTGGAGTTTTGACCCGTCAAGCGGATTGCTCAGTTTAAACAAATCAGTTGTGGGAGAGCAGTTATACGAAATTACAGCCACCAACCAGGCAGGTACATCAACGGCAAAAATAACCATTAAATGCCAACCTAAAATTCTTCCGCCTACTGTGGTGATAAGCAGTCCCGCCATCAGCCCCTATGTAACAACAGATTGTAAAGCCACAGTAATAGCCAAAACCACCAATATCAGTCAAAAAAGTCAGATTAACATTAAGGAAAACGGAGTAACGATCCAGTCAGACCTGTTCACATTCGATCCTGTCAAACAGCAGGTAACTTTAACCAAAAACTTTGCAGGTACAGTCGTTTATGAAATATTTGTTACGAATGAAAGCGGAACCTCCTCAGCCAAAACCACCTTTCAATGCCAGATACCTAAAAAACCACCTACGGTAAAAATTGTACAGCCCACGCAAAATCCTTTCATGACAAGCGAATGCAATGCAATAATACAGGCCACCGTAACAAATATCGAAAACAAATCGCAAATTACTGTTAAAGAAGGGAATACGCTGCTTACACAAAATGACTTTGAGTTCGATATCGCCACAAAAACTATCAGGGTCAAAAGGAATGTCAAAGGAACGGTAAATTTTGAAATCACAGTCAGTAATCAGGATGGCTCAGCAACTGCCAGACAAACAATTACCTGTATTGAGCCGGTATTGCCACCGGTTGTAATCATCACCCAGCCTGCACTGAACCCATATAATACTTACGACTGTAAGGCTGATATCAGGGCAAATGTTAAAAATGTTACCGACAAAAACAATATTTCCATTTTTGCAGGCAATCAGAAGCTTACCGCCTCCGAAATTAATTTTGATGCAGCAACAGGGAATATCAGTTTTATTAAAGCATTGCCGCAAAGCAGTACAATTAAAATTACTGCAACCAACAGTGCAGGGACATCCGGTGCAGAAGTTACCATCAATTGCCTGCAGAAAGCTGATCCTCCGGAAGTGGTCATTATTACCCCTTCATCCGACCCGTATTTATCTGCACAATGCAATGCTTACGTAATCGCTAAAACAAAAAAAATCACGTCTAAAAACCAGATTACCATCTATAAAAACGGCTCTGTTCTGGATGGAATGTATTACAATTTTAATGAAGAAGAAGGTGAAATCATGTTTGACCAGGGTCTGAGCGGAGAAACCACTTTCCGTATAGTCGTTAAAAATGAAGGCGGCAGTGCAGAAGACAAGGTAACAATCAAATGTCCTCCGCCTGTAAAAACTCCTGACATAAAAATTCTGTCACCGGCCTCGAATCCTGCACAAATCAGTACCTGCAGAGCTGTTCTTCAGGCAAAAATCCTTGATTTTGGAGATGACGGGAAACTTGACGTCAGGGAAAACGGAAAAATATTACCTGCCTCCAACTATCAGTTTGATAAAACTACCGGATTGCTGAACATCACCCGTGAATTTGTAGAAAAAACCACTTTCACCATCAATGTTTCAAACAAAGCTGGAAGTAAATCTGAGAGCATTTCATTTGTCTGTTCCGGTGGTGAAAAACTTCCGTTGGTTACAATAACAACACCCGTTGAGAATCCATATTATTCCGCTGATTGCAGTCTATATCTGACAGCTGATGTAATCAATGTTCAGGATGCAGACGGCCTGACGGTTCAGGTCAATGGGAAAGAACTTGAAAATAGCCAGTACACCTTTAATGCAGATAGCGGGAAACTGGTCGTCAACACCCGAAACCTGCCGGCAAAAGCAAAAATTACCCTTACTGCCAGAAATGAATACGGTACAACCGTCCGGTCGCTTGAGGTGAACTGCAAACTGGGATATTGATATTAATAAATTCTTGAGTTTACGACAGAATACCCGACAATTTCCCAATTGTTGTAGAAACGGGAACGCATATAAACCAGTATGAGGTAATCATTTTCGGTTTCGTAGTGACTCCCCTGAAACCTGAAACAATCAGCTTTTCCGGAGGCCGGGTCTTTAATGACATAATAATAATTGTAGTAACCCTGCTTCAGGAAAATATCTGTCATATAAAGCTGTTTTTCAGGCACATAATGAAGTTTAAAGCGTGGATCAATCTTCCAGTCGCTCAGCGCCCCGAAAAGATAAATCTCTTCATCCTTGGGGTAAGGAGTACTTAACCTGAAAAACACTTTCACATAGTCAATTTCATTCATTCTCAGGTTTCGGGTTTCTCCTGCTATAATTCTTTCACCATTGATGTCGCTCCATTCGGCATAATCGAGATAGCTCCTGTCTTCATCAGTCAGCAGGTAGTACCTGAAAAAGGAATCGAGAACAATTTTATGAACACCCTGACCTGGAAATTTCTGCGGGCGTAAATCAATGAAACGCCATTCACTCAATCCGTCAAACAGATTTTCCTCATCATAATCATAAATCAGAACATTGTTTCTGACGAACATGGGTTGCAAATGTGTAATGACATTGTCCTGCCTTTTGTTTTGCGTGATGCTAACTTTGAAATCCAGTAAGGGGTTAGCCACATCAAGCCCCTGATAATCAACTTCAAAATCAATTTCCTGTTTGCCGGCTTTAAACCTTGCCTGAGAAGCTCTCAGCACTTCAGCAGTCACTTTGACTGACGAGCTGACCACATAAAATCTGCGGATAATAACCGGCTGATCTTTTTTTCCTGCCGGAAAAACCATCAAGGCATAATTCCCTGTTAGTTTGAACCATGTTCCCCGAGAGGGAAAACTGACATAATAGTTGGTATATCTGATATAGGTGTTGATGGAAAAATTGTAGTTTTCAATGTATCCATAATCAGGGCCTGTCAGGTATTGATCCGGAAAAAGTTCGCTGACCGTCCAGTCAAAATTGCAATAAACTATCTGATATTCAAATGATTTATAACCACCGCTCATGTCGTCAAAAGCAAGGGTAAGCGACATATCAGGTTTATTGATGTCGATAAAAGGATAGGAATTAATCTTCCCCGACTGATAAAACAAAATGGTCTGGAGCTGGTTGTCCAGAATGGTATCGGAAATGACATCAGGAAAAGAATATCCGGTACGATGGCACAGCATTAACAGCAGAAAGAATAAAAAAGTACTGGTTTTTTTCAAGAAAATATTCATTTATTGTGTTTTAGAGCCAGTGCAAAAATGACAAATATCATTATTCGGTTGAATTCAGTAAGATAATTTTGCAATTCGTACAACTTTAAAGCCACAACCAAAGACAAGTATAAAAAGTTTCGCATAGATTAGAAATAATGAATTTAATAATTCAATACTTTTGCAGAAGAAATTTTTATTCAATTTTTAATTGGAAAGCAAATGTCATCAGACATCATCAAAATTAAAAGAGGATTAGACATCAAGCTGGCAGGACAGGCTGAAAAAAAAATACATGAGGCATTAAGCATCGAAGAATATGCCCTGAAACCTACAGATTTCAGAGGAGTCAGGCCAAGGCTGCTGGTAAAGGAAGGGGATAGCGTTAAAGCCGGAACTCCTTTATTTTACAGCAAAGACAACGAGCAAATCATGTTTTCATCTCCCGTTTCAGGTACTGTCATTGAGGTGTTGAGAGGTGAAAAGAGGGTTTTGCTTGAAATCAAAATCAAAAAAGATGAAACACAGGAGTACATTGATTTTGGTTCAGCTGATCCGAAAAATCTTAGCAGAGAAGAAGTACTTGAAAAAATGCTGAAAAGTGGTGTATGGCCACTGATACGTCAGCGTCCCTATGCCATAATGGCTAACCCCATCGATCAGCCAAAAGCCATTTTCATTTCTGCATTTGATTCTGCTCCGCTTGCACCCGACAAAAACTTTATTGTTCAAGGATATAAAGAAGATTTTCAGGCGGGTATTCATGCGCTTTCCAAACTGACAAACGGCAAAATTCATTTGAATATCAGGGAAGGTGAAGCTGTTTCTGACGTATTTACAGGAGCAACCGGAGTTCAGATAAACCGTTTTAAAGGCCCTCATCCGGCAGGAAATGTTGGTGTTCAGATTCATCATATCGACCCGATCAATAAAGGGGAAAAGGTCTGGTATTGTTATCCTGAAGATGTCATCATCATAGGACGCCTGTTTTTAAAAGGTATTTATCAGCCTGAAAAAATCATTGCCCTGACAGGCTCCGAAATTAAAGAACCTGCTTATTACCGTATCATATCGGGAGCAAAAGTAGAAAACCTGCTGAAAAACAATCTTTTATCAGATCAGGTTCGTGTGATTAGCGGTAATATACTGACCGGAACAAAAATTTATCCAAAAGGATTCATTGGTTTTTACGATAGTCAGATAACCGTTATCCCCGAAGGGAATTATTATGAAATGTTCGGATGGCTGAGCCCCGGATTCAAAAAATTCAGCTTTTCCAGGACATTTCTCAATTTTTTCAACAGGAAAAATCTGAAACTGGATACCAACCTGCATGGAGGCGAACGTCCCTTCATTGTTACAGGACAGTACGAGAAGGTATTTCCTTTCGACATTTATCCGGTCTATCTGTTAAAGGCCTGCCTGACGGAAAACATTGATAAAATGGAGCAACTGGGCATTTATGAAGTAGCTCCTGAAGATTTTGCCCTTTGCGAAGTCGTTTGCACTTCCAAAATCAATTCCCAGGACATCATTCAAAAAGGAATTGATTTAATGATTAAAGAAATGAGCTGAAAATTTTTATAAAATTTTAAAACGAGAAAAATTGAAAGCGCTTAGAAATCAAATAGATAAAATCAAACCTCACTTTGAAAAGGGAGGAAAGTTTTATTTCCTTCACTCGACATTCGATGCGTTCGAGACATTTCTGTTTGTCCCCAACCATACAACCAAAAGCGGAGCACATATCAGAGATGCCATCGATTCGAAAAGGACAATGATTATAGTGGTTCTGGCTCTTCTTCCGGCCATGTTTTTCGGATGCTGGAATGTTGGCTATCAGCATGACCTGGCTCTTGGCCTGGATGGCTCTGTTTTCAGCAGGTTCTGGCTGGGATTTGGTAAATTCTTCCCGATATTGGTGGTATCTTATGTGGTTGCACTGGGAATTGAATTTGCCTTTGCTCAGATTAAAGGCCACGAAGTTAATGAAGGGGTTTTGGTAACCGGATTTCTTATTCCACTGATCATGCCCCCTACTATTCCGCTGTGGATGGTGGCTGTTTCCACTGCTTTTGCCATTATTTTCGGTAAGGAAGTTTTTGGTGGTACCGGAATGAATGTGTTTAACCCTGCATTGGTTGCCAGAGCCTTCCTTTTCTTTTCCTATCCATCCAAAATTTCTGGTGTTGAGCCATGGGTTTATACAGGTGGTCAGCCGGTGGTAGATGGATTCAGTGCGGCAACACCGCTTGGAAATGCCGGAACGGGTGAATTCGATAAACTTGCCTCAACATGGGATGCATTTGTGGGAACCATTCCCGGTTCCATTGGTGAAACCTCTTTCATCGCCATCATGATTGGTGCTTTAATTCTTTTACTGACCGGAATAGGCAGCTGGCGTATTATGCTTTCTGTTTTTGCCGGAGGTGCCCTGATGGCATGGATATTCAACCTGATTGGTGCTAATGAATATATGCAAACCGTTGACCCTGTCATGCACCTTGTTTATGGCGGTTTTGCCTTCGGGGCCGTATTTATGGCAACCGATCCCGTTTCTGCTGCTCAGACCAATACCGGTAAATACATCTATGGTTTCCTGATTGGTATTTTCACCATTTTAATCAGGGTAATTAACCCGGCTTATCCGGAGGGAATGATGCTTTCCATTCTCCTCATGAATACTTTCGCTCCCCTGATTGATTATTATGTGGTGGAAGCCAACATCAGGAAAAGGACAAAAAGAGTTAAATTAGTCAATAAATAAAATCACTTTTATGTTTTCAAATCGGTATATTTTTATTTATTCATCAATATTGACGATTTTGGTGGCGACAGTTCTGGCTGCTGCGGCAAATCTGTTAAAGCCCCGTCAACAACAAAATATTGAAATTGAGAAAATTCAGAACATTTTGTCACCGGCAGGCATTGAAAGCACCTATTCGACTGCAAAAGAGCTTTTTGCCAAATATGTTACCAAACAAATTGTGGTCAATAGTAATGGCGAAGAAATTCAGGGTGTCAGGGCTTTTGATGTTGACCTGTATATTGAAAACAAAAAGCCACTGGAAAAAAGGAACCTTTCCATTTTCGTCATCACCCACGATGACGGAGAAATCAATTATGTAGTTCCTGTCAGAGGAAAAGGTCTGTGGGGACCAATCTGGGGATACATTGCTTTCAAGGATGATTTAAATACCATCAAAGGTGTCCGCTTCGACCACAAAGGTGAAACACCCGGACTTGGCGCTGAAATCAATACGGAACACTTTCAAAGCCAATTTCCCGGTGAACAGATACTGGATGCCACAGGAAAGTTTATTTCCATAACTGTTTACAAGGGAAAAACGCAGCCTGAAGACAAGCATGCCGTGGATGGCATATCAGGGGGGACTATTACCAGCAAAGGGCTTGAAGCCATGTTGCGTGATGGTCTGTCCGGTTACGAAAATTATTTTAAAAAATTACGAAACTCACAGAATCAGTAAGATAATATGACACAGAAACAATCATTATTTTCAGCAAAAGAAAAAAAGCTGCTGTTAAATCCGCTGAATAAAGAAAATCCGATTACCGTTCAGGTACTTGGGATTTGTTCAGCACTTGCGGTTACAGTTCAGATGAAGCCTGCTATCGTCATGGCATTGTCAGTAACCATCGTTACTGCATTTTCCAACCTGATTATTTCTCTGCTCAGAAACACTATCCCGCCCCGAATCAGAATCATCGTACAACTGGTAGTCATTGCGTCACTGGTAATCCTTGTAGATCAGATACTTAAAGCCTATATGTATGATGTCAGTAAAAAACTTTCCGTTTTTGTCGGACTAATCATCACCAACTGTATCCTGATGGGTCGCCTTGAGGCTTTTGCAATGGCCAATAAACCTTTTCCTTCCCTGATTGACGGACTTGGCAATGGTTTGGGCTATGGTATGATTCTGATTATCGTGTCATTTATCAGGGAACTTTTCGGATTTGGGAAAATACTCGGCTACCCGGTATTTGAAAAGCTTGGCATTTATTCTATCGGTTATGAAAACAATGGTTTGATCATAGCACCACCAATGGCTCTAATCATTGTCGGAACTATTATCTGGATACAAAGAACCAAAAACCGTGATTTGATTGAAACAAAATAAAAAATAATAAAACATGCAGGAATTATTTAACATATTCGTCAGGTCTGTCTTTATCGACAACATGGTCTTTGCCTATTTTCTGGGCATGTGTTCTTTCCTGGCAGTATCAAAAAATGTCAAAACAGCTATCGGTCTCGGGACCGCAGTAGTTTTTGTACAAATTATAACTGTTCCGGTCAATTATCTTATTGAAAGGTACGTATTGAAAGAAGGAGCATTGGCCTGGTTAGGAAGCGGTTTCGCTGAACTCGACCTGAGTTTTCTTACCTTCATCATATTTATTGCTACCATAGCCTCAATGGTTCAGCTGGTCGAAATGGTGGTCGAAAAATTTTCTCCTTCTCTCTACAATTCATTGGGTATTTTTCTGCCACTTATTGCGGTCAACTGTGCAATACTTGGCGGCTCTCTCTTTATGTCAGAACGTGAATACCAGTCATTTGGCGAGGCATTTTCTTTCGGACTCGGTTCTGGTGTAGGTTGGGCTATTGCCATCATCTCCATTGCTGCCATCAGGGAAAAAATTCAGTATTCACATATCCCTGCCCCCCTGCGTGGGCTTGGTATTTCATTTATTCTAACCGGATTGATGGCCATTGCTTTTATGAGTTTCATGGGAATTAAAATTTAATCATCGAATAATTTTAAAAAAATGATACTACTTACCGTAAGTTTGTTCAAAATCTTCATTATCAGCTCAATAGCTTTTTTATTGATTATTTTGTTGCTTGTGGCAATATTACTGTACGCAAGGTCGAAACTCACCTCCGAAGGAGAAGTCAATATAAGGATTAATGGAGAACACAACCTGAAAGTCAATGCCGGCACTTCCCTGCTTTCGGCACTTTCGGCTCAGAAACTTTTCCTGCCCTCAGCATGCGGAGGCGGAGGTACCTGTGGCATGTGTAAATGCCGTGTCATTTCAGGTGGAGGAAGTATTTTACCAACAGAAACCAGCTTTTTTACCCGTAAAGAACAATTGAACAACTGGAGATTAGGTTGCCAGGTAAAAGTCAGGGGTGACATGGAAATCATTATCCCCAAAGAAGTCTTTGGAATTAAAAAACTGGAATGTGAAGTAATCTCCAACAGAAATGTAGCTACCTTTATCAAAGAATTTGTCGTTCGTTTACCCGAAGGAGAATCACTTGATTTTCAGCCAGGTGGATATATTCAGATTGATGTGCCGCCCATTGAGGTTGATTATAAAACCATTGAGGTAGATGAAAGATTCAAAAGCGATTGGGATAAGTACAAGATGTGGGATTTAAAAATGAAGAATACAGAGCCAATTTTCAGGGCATACTCTATGGCCAATCACCCCGCTGAAGGAAATATCATCAAGCTTAATATCAGAATAGCCACACCTCCATGGGATCCGAAGAAAGGAGGCTTCATGAATGTAAATCCCGGAATTTGCTCATCCTATATTTTCTCCCGTAAGCCAGGCGATAAAGTAGTTATTTCAGGACCTTACGGAGAATTCCATATCAAGCATACCAAACGTGAAATGATGTACATTGGTGGTGGCGCAGGAATGGCACCGCTCCGTTCTCATATTTTCCATCTGTTCCATACTTTGAAAACCACCGACAGAAAGGTTACCTACTGGTATGGCGGACGTTCATTAAGGGAACTGTTTTATGTGGATGAGTTCAGAGCTATTGAGAAAGAATTTCCAAATTTTACTTTCAATATTGCCTTGTCGGAGCCACTACCTGAAGATAACTGGACAGGCTACACCGGGTTCATTCATCAGGTCATTATCGATAATTATCTCAAGCTTCATCCTGAGCCGGAAGAAATTGAATATTATTTCTGCGGCCCTCCCATGATGAATGCGGCAGTACTTAAAATGCTTGATGATTTTGGTGTGCCACAGGAAAATATCGCCTTTGATGATTTTGGCGGATAAGTATTTTCAGGGCATAAAACTTTTAAAAAAATTAATTTTGACAATATTTTTTTTCTCCAGATATTTGCACCCCCTAAATAATTAGTCATGGCGCGTGTATGTGAATTAACAGGTAAAAGGCCGATGGTTGGGAATCATGTTTCTCACTCCAATAAAAAAACCAAAAGAAGATTTTTACCCAATCTTCAGATGAAAAATTTCTTTATCCCTGAAACAGGTCAGACCATCAGGCTAAAGATTTCAACGAGTGCACTTCGGACAATCAACAAAAAAGGTTTGTACAATTACCTTCTTGAACTTGAGAAAAAGGAAGGGATTAAAATTTTAAAATAATGGCAAAGAAAGGAAAAGGCGGAAGGCAGCAGATCATTTTAGAATGTACTGAACATAAAGACAGCGGAATGCCCGGAACTTCCAGGTATATCACTACCAAAAACAAAAAAAATACTCCGGACAGACTTGAGCTGATGAAATACAATCCTATTTTAAGAAAACATACACTGCATAAAGAAATTAAGTAATATGGCAAAGAAAGTTGTTGCTGGTCTTAAAAAAGCTACAAATATTGTAAAGGTCATTTCCCCTGTCAAATCCCAGAAAACAGGGAAATACAGATTCAAAGTCGATGTAATCGATAAAGAAGAACTTTCAGGATTCCTCGCTAAGAAAAAATAATTTTTCTCTCTCTTTCACCCTTCATATTTAGATTCAGTATCCAAACATACTGATTTTTCTCATTACAAACAGGTGTTCCCGATAATTATCGAAATTATTGTAGTATATTGCGTTTACAAAAAATCAGCCTTATGAAAAGATTATACGCTCTTTTAATAACAATTTTAGTAATAACAATTTCAGCAAATGCCCAGAATTATTGCACTCCGACCTATACAGGAGGCGGGCAGTTGTCGAGATTTTATACACATATACTTAATGTAACTTTCGGGGAGATTAACTTTACCACCGCAGAACCCTGGAATCTATATCCTGATGTAATTTATCAGGATTACTCCACTTATTCCACAGGGACAACTGATGTAGTTCCTAATTATACCTACCCCATTTCCATCAAAGTCGGTAACGGAGCAAACACGCAGGACGTGACGGCATGGATCGACTTTAACCAGAATAAAATATTTGAATCGAGTGAACGACTCTTTCTGGTCAGAGATTATGAAAACACTGGCGACCACATTATACGTGCAAGTGTAAAAATCCCTGCCAATGCTGTATTAGGAGTTACCCGCCTGAGGGTATGTACCCAATCGGCCACAGCCACCCCACCGGATCCTTGTGTCAGCAATATTACCGTTCAGGGCGGAAATCCTCCGACAAATGTCAGCTCGGTGCATTATCAGGATTTTCAGGTAGTCATCAAACAGCCTGATATTCAAAAGTTTATCAGTACAACCTGCTCTCACGACATAACGGATGAGGTAGTTGCCGGCACCAATAATAATCAGATATTGAAAATCATTATCACCACCAACACAAACGGGACATTATCACCCTTGAATGCCGATACATTTTATTTTTCAACTCTTGGAACCACTAATCCTGCCGAAATCACCAATGCAAAATTGTTTTTTACCGGAAAAAGTCCTGAATTTTCAACCAAAACACAGGTTGGTTCAACAATTTCCTATCCTTCTTCCATGTTTAAAATTTCCACTTCACAAAAGCTCGAACCAGGGACAAATTATTTCTGGCTCACTTATGATATTTCAGGCAATGCTATTCTCGGCAATATCATTGATGCCCGTTACAATGGCATTCATATAGTGTCGAGGCGTTTTCCCACGGTATTTGACCCAACAGGTTCGCGAAGAATTGGTTATTGTATCTCAAAAGGAAGTAAAAGCCAGTTTGTATATACACGAAGAGTAACAATAGGCACTATCAATAACGGTATTCAATATTATTCAGGGACAGGGTATTCGGACTACACTTATCTTAGTACACAACTCTACAAAAATAATTATCAACAGCTATCAATAGAAACAGGGAACGGGGTTAATCCAAACTATGTTTCTGCATGGATTGACTTCAACAAAGACGGACTATTTGACAATTCTACCGAAAAAGTTTTGTTCGACAGTATTCTTCCTGTAGCCCCGAATGCAAGTTATGGACCTGTTATCGATAGCTTTATGATTCCTTTAAATGCACCGGTCGGGCCTACCAGAATGCGTGTTACCACTCATTTTCGCGGACAACCCGGTGCACTCCGGACCCCGGCACTTCCCTGTGAAAACCCTGTCGATGTCGGTGAAGTGGAAGATTATTCCATTATCATAGCTGATTCAGGACAAACCGTTGCCGATTTCAGCTCTAATGTTACCTGTCTTGGCAGTCCGACCATCTTCACTGATAAATCATATACTTTCGGAACACAATACAAAGTCAGTTCCTGGATATGGGATTTTGGAGACGGTGATACTTCTCATGCACAAAACCCTTCACATACCTATAAAAATCCGGGCGTTTACAATGTTAAGCTTACAGCCAAAACAAATGCTCCCAATGCCATCAACGGAACTGTCATAAAATCAGTCATTGTCAATAAACCAAAAGCTGATTTTTCATGGAACAGTTATCTCTGGAAAAATCCTGTTACATTTCTGGAAGAAACCACTGGTGGAATCACAACAAGCTGGTATTGGGACTTTGGCGATCCTAACAGTGGCTACAATAACTTTTCAAATTTGAAAAATCCTACTCATATTTATGATACAACAGGCTTTTTCACAATAACGCTGATTGCAACGGTTCAGGGAGGATGCCGCGATACGGTTAAAAAGACCATTTTAATCGACAGTGTGGTGGCTCCGGTTGCTGATTTCAGTGCATCTACCTACAATCCATATTACAATCAGAATATCAATTTCCTCGACCTTTCTGTCAATAAACCTCAATCGTGGAAATGGGTAATTACCCCCTCTTCTTTCAAGTTTAAAAACGGCACCAACCAATACAGTCAAAACATTACCGTTTCCTTTGACAGCATCAGGACCTACAATGTAAAACTGATTGTCAGCAATTCAAGAGGAAAAGACTCAGTAACCAAGGTCATTACCGTTAAAAACTATTCAAAGCCAACTGCCGATTTTTCAGCCATGCCCTTGAGTGCCAAAGCAGGTCAGTTGGTTAGTTTTCTTGATGAATCAAAAAATGACCCCAGTTCGTGGACATGGAGTTTTGGCGACAAAGATTCTGCTTTTGTACAACATCCAAACCATGTTTACACCCAAACAGGTAACTACACAGTATCGTTAAAAGCCTCCAATCCTGCCGGAGATGATACAAAAATCAAAACAAACTATATCAAAGTAACCAATGAATACACGCTTTGCGACAACGATGCCCCCCGTTCCGACCTGTTCAGCGGTTTTATCTTTGATTCAGGCGGAAACAACGGCAATTATAAAAACAACTCTTCCTGCGGATTCCTCATTCAACCGAATTGTGCCGGACCTATTACCCTGAATTTCTATTTCCTTGACTATGCCTCCGGTGATTATCTCAGGATTTATGACGGGGTTGACAACAAAGGAAAACCCTTGTTCAGCGGAGATGGATTTACCGGATCGGTTAAACCCAATCCGATCACTGCCTATTCCGGGGCCATGTATATTGAAGAAATTACCGATGGTAGTACCAATGCCACAGGATTCAGTGCTGCATGGAGCGCTGTACCCAACATCAAACCCAAAGCTGTTATTGACGCTGACACTGTTGGTTATCTCAACGGGCCGGTAACATTTTTCAATAAAACCATTTTGGGAACCAATAACAGCTATAAATGGGACTATGATGATGACGGCATTTATGATGATTCGACCCACGTCAATGGGAATTTTAAGTTTACAACTATTGGTTATCATACCGTTGCCTTGCTGGCAGAAAATTGTGCCGGAAGTCATGTTACCAAACATACCCTTCGAATAATCAAGCCCACTCAGGCTCCGGTTGCCGACTTTATGACCGATAAAGATACTGTTGCTGAAGGCGAAAAAGTTCAGTTTTATGATCTTTCCACCAATGGCCCGACTCACTGGAAATGGGAAATAAAAGCTTATGATTACTGGAGCGCATGGTATTTTACTGATGGCACTTCCGACACTTCACAAAACCCTGCCATTGAATTTTACGGAATTGATGCTTTCGACATCAGTCTGACAAGTGGAAATGACATTGGCAGTAGCCAGAAAATCACCAAAAAGAAAAAGGTTGTAACCTTTGTCAGGGCACAGATGGGGACCTGGCCTTTCGAACAGGATGCTGGTGCCGGCAGGCTTTTCGATGGAGGAGGCCCTAGCGGAAACTACCTGAATAATGAAAACTATGCCTTACTCTTAAAACCCTGCGGTGAAAAAGTTTACCTGAAGTTTTCAAAATTTGATTTTGCAGCAGGAGACTATCTCAGGGTTTATGACGGGAAAGATAATACCGGCAAGCCATTGCATCCGGGTTCAGGATTTACCTTCGGTGCTCCGCCTTCCTTTACTTCACCCATTGTTGCCGAAAGCGGATTTATGTATATCGAAGAAGTTACAAACTCAAATACCACAGCTACCGGATTTGTGGCCGACTGGTGGGTTAAACCTGTTGCCGCTCCTGTTGCCTCTTTTGAATATCCCGATACTGCCTATACCGGAGGTGCTTTTACCTATTTTAAAAATACTTCCAAAGGAAGAGTAGATAAAACATACTGGGATTTTGACTATGATGGAAGCATTGACGATTCAAGCTACAACGGAATTTACCAGTTTTCAACTCCAAAACATCAGTATGTTTACATGAAAGTTGTCAACTGTGCAGACGAACATTCTACGACCAATGAGTTTGAGGTAATAAATCCTACCCGTAAGCCTCTTGCCGACTTTAAAGCAGATCGTTTAAATGCCGATACTTCAGACATTATAGAGTTTACCGACCTGTCTAAATTCGGGCCTAATAAATGGCAATGGGTATTTACGCCACCGAATGAAAAGATAGTTAACCCGGAAGGAAATAATTTCCCTGTCATACAGGCAAAAATCTCCACTCCGGGAAAATATGACGTTGAACTCAAATCTTCCAATGGCTTTGGAACAGACTCTCTTTTAAAACAATCTTACCTGAATATTTTTGCCTATTGCAGGCCGGGTGTCAGCAATCTGCAAAGCAACTGGGGTATTACACGTGTCATGTTAAATACCCTTGACAACTCTTCAGAAGCCGGTAAAGAAGCCTATACCGATTATTCTGCCACTAAATCCACTATCCTTGAAGTTGGAGGAACTTATGCTTTTACCGTTCAAAGTCCCAATCTGCCTTATTCATTCAGTAAAAAGATATGGATTGATTACAATCAGGATGGTGTATTTACAGAGCCCGATGAATTGGCAGCATCTATTGCTTCCCAGCAGGCAACACAATGGAATGGGACATTAAAAGTTCCCTCCACTGCGATACTTGGCCCGACCAGAATGAGGGTCAGCTACAATTATTCCGGCTATGCCCACACACCCTGCGGACCAAATCAATTTGGTGAAATTGAAGATTACCGTATCATCATTTCCAAAGATGTTACTCCTCCTAAAATTACCCTGAAAGGATATAATCCCACCATGACAGAGATCGGATACCCTTATATTGATTCCGGAGCTGTTGCCATTGATGCAGTTGAAGGTGATCTTTCTTCACAGGTAATTCTGACTACCAATGTTAATGTCAATAAAGTAGGTCAGTATTATGTCAAATACAATGTTTCGGACAGCAAAGGGAATAAAGCAACTGAAGAAGTCAGGGATGTATTTGTAACACCCGACAAAACCAAACCTGTTGTATCCCTTAAAGGTTCTAATCCTCAGATTGTTGCTGTTCATTTTCCATATATTGAATCAGGTGCCACTGCCACCGATAATCTTGACGGAGACGTTAGTGCCAATCTGGTCATTCAGAATCTTGTCGATACAGGTAGAGTTGACACATATTTTGTCAGCTACATTGCTTATGACAAAAACGGTAATTTCTCTGATCCTGTGAAAAGAACCGTTTATGTCGTTGATACGGTGGCTCCGGTAATTACCCTTGTCGGGCCCGATACACTTATTGTTCCGCTTGGCGGCCCTGTTGATGACCCGGGTGTCGTCATCACCGACAATTACTACACCGGCTTAAAACCTTTGGTAACAGACAATATTAACATCAACAAGGATGGCTGGTACTGGTACAAATATGATGTTACTGACCCGTCAGGAAATAAGGCAAAACAGGTAATCAGAGTGGTTAAAGTCGGGCACCCTGAATCTATAGACGAAAATGGTTTCAATGACTTAATTGCCGTTTATCCAAATCCTTCTTCCGGTGTGATCAATATTAATTTCAATCTCAGAAATGAAGCCAATGTAGTTACCAGTATCTATAATTCTTTAGGCGAACTGATCTTTTCCGGAAAGCCTGAAAGAATTCAGCAATATGTAACCACGCTTGACCTGAGCCATTATGCCGAAGGAATTTATTTGATCAGAATCAATGTTGACGGTAATACCATCAGTTATCAGATAACGCTGACAAGATAGTCTGCAATAATATGGTCGCAAGGAAAGATGAGGTTACGCTGAAGGAAGCTATCAATAAGTTTATTGAACACTACAATCTGAAAATTAAATTTGATGAAAGAAGAATTACCGAACACTGGCAGGAAATAGCAGGGGAGCTTATTTACCGGCATACCACCAACCTTTTCATCAAAGAAAATGTTCTTTTTATTGAAGTCAATTCATCTGTTGTGAAGCAGGAACTGATTTTTTTAAAAGCAAGGCTGAAAACTGTTATCAACCGGTTTTTGGGTCAGGAGATAATCAAAGACATTAAGATTCTGTAACTTTTTTGGTTTGCGGGCACTTAACCCTGAAATTTACCGGATGAAAAAAACATATCTGTTTCTCATTTTTATTCATTTTCAGCTATTTGTCAGTGGTAACCGGTATTTGTCCGGTGAATTTTCATTTGATGTATTAGGAAAAGACAGTATTCTCGTCAGGCTGACGCTGGTAAGAGATTGCCTTGGAGATGTTTTAACCCCTGTAACCATAAACGTTTTCTGTGCTGAAAATGAAATATTATTAACTCAGCTGAAGATTGATGTCCCGGCAGGAACCGACATTACCTATGCCTGTCCATTGATGGGAGGTAGCAGATGTGAAAATCCAAAAAGTGTTTTTCCTTTCGGCTTTGAACAGTTTATTTTTCAGAAACTGTTAATATTGCCCGACACCCTGAATTGTTGTGCTTTGAGATTTAATTTTCAGGATTGTTGCCGGTCGCTCAATCTAAAAACAACTTCAATAAATCAACCTTTTTACACGGAAAGCACCCTCAACAGGTGTCTGATGCAGGAGACTTCAATCAGCTATGCAAATCCTTCTGCCTTTGTCTATATTACACATATTGAACTTATTTATTCGCAAGGGATTCAGATAACTTCCAAAGGCTTAACTATAGACTCTGTCAGGTGCAGACTGGCCCCCCCAAAAAATTCACACAATTCATCTTTTATTTTTGACAGTCCTTATACTTATTCTACTCCATTGTTTTTCAGGGGATTCCCGGATACATCTCTGGATTTTCCATCTGGTTTTCACTTGTCGAAAGAAGATGGGACACTCTCATTTACAGGCGATACTGCACAAACAACTGTTTTATCTGTTCATTATGAGCTTTTTGCACAGGGGAAAATGCTTGCCTCGCTCAGACGCGAAATGTATGTAGCCATTATGGACTACCCCATCAACCATCTCCCTGAATTGATTTACGACACCACTTACAAAGAGGTTAAAGCAGGAGATTCCGTGATTTTTCATTTTCAGACATTTGACAGCGACACTTCCAACACTGTATTAATCTCCTATTCCGGTAGTCTGCCGGGGGCAATATGGACAAGCAACAGCGGACAAGCAAAGCATCCGGAGGCGCAACTGATCTGGAAAACAAAAAGAGAATTTATCAATGTCATACCTTATCAGTTTACGGTTACTGTCAGCGATAATCATTGCCCTTCACATGGCATTGTTTCAACCGACTTCTATGTGCTTGTAAATGAAACAGGTGCGGTGCCGGATATCCCTGCCATGTTTACCATCGAAAAATCTGAAGACAAAATAGTCATTCATTTTAATCCTTCTTCACAAGATGATTATACGCTACTGATTACTGATCTTTGTGGTAAATTGCTGTATTACAATAACTCCTGTCGTCATTCAGAATCAATTGACTTAATTAAACTGCCCTCAGGGATATACTTTCTCCGCATAAACAGTAATTATATGTTGAAAGAGAAAAAGGTATATAAATTTTTCAGAAAATGAGGCAACAGGCCAATCAGCGTTTTTTTGCCCTGTAAAAATTAATGGGATAACCGGCATCTGCCGTACCTTTCAGAATGGCATCCAGCTTTTTGCGGATGAGACGTTTTCTGAGAGGGGGAATCAGGTCAATAAATAAAACACCCAGCAGATGATCATATTCATGCTGAATCACTCTTCCGTTGATTCCGGTAAAAGTTTCCGTTTGCTCTTTAAAATTTTCATCCAGATACCTGATGGTAACTGTATCAAGCCGCTCAACGTCTTCCCTGATTCCCGGGAGGCTCAGGCATCCTTCTTCATATTTCCACAACTTTCCGCTTTCTTCAAGGATTTCGGGATTGATAAAAACGAGTTTTTTCCCTTCAGGGTAGTTGTCAACACGGGTAGTATCGATAATAAATAAATTGATACTCAGTCCGATCTGGGGAGCAGCAAGCCCGACCCCACTGGCTGAATACATGGTTTCAAACATATCAGCTATCAATACGTCAAGTCCCGGATAATCCGGATTAATGTCTTCACTTTGCTGTCGCAATCTGGGATCGCCATACGCTGTAATTCTTCTGATCATCTGTTATGGATTTCGAGATAAGATTGTAAAATGATGGTTGCACTGACTTTGTCCACCAGCTCCTTTTCCCTTCTCTTCATTTTTTTCAGGCCACTTTCGATAATTACCCTGGAGGCCATCCGTGAAGTTAAACGCTCATCAATTGTAACTATATGAATATCAGGGAATTTATTTTGAAAAAGTTTGATGAATTTTTTCACAGCCGGAGTGGCATCTGTCTCATTTCCGGATAAATCGACCGGATATCCTATCACAACTTTTTCAACTTCTTCATTTCTAAGGTAATCTTCCAAAAATGAAAGGAGGCCGGTTGTTTCAACTGTGGTCAGTGAAGTGGCAATAAGCTGTAACTTGTCGGTAACTGCAATACCAACCCGTTTCAAACCATAATCTATTGCCAGAATTCTTGCCATGATTTTTAAAGTTGACTTAATTCACAAATATTATGCAATTATTTTTCAGTACTTTAGCTTTGGATTCCTACTTTTGTCAAAAAATCAGGTGTTTAAAATCAGGGAGATACATATTGAAAATTATAAAAACTTATCGTCTGTCCACCTGAATTTTTCTTCCCGATTTATTTGTTTTACAGGAGAAAACGGAGCCGGAAAAACCAATATGCTCGATACCATTTACTACACTTCGATGGGAAAAAGTTATTTTTCCGGTAATGATGCAAGGAACATTCAGGAAGGCAAGCTTTACTTCAACCTCAGGCAGGTCAATGACATCAACGGAGAGATTACGGAAGTTTTCGTAGCCCTTGCAAACGGAAGTAAAAAAAGGATCAGAGCCAATCAAAAAGATTATGAAAAAATCTCAGACCACATCGGGCGTTTTCCTTTGGTTATGGTAACACCTTACGACATTGAGCTGATCGACAATGGCAGTACTGAAAGAAGAAAATTTCTTGATCGCCTGATTTCACAAACAGATCAGAATTATCTCAATCTGATACTTCAGTATAACCGTGCACTTCAGCAGCGTAATGCCCTGCTTCGCTGGATGAATGAAAAAGGCAGCCGGAATGTAAAGCTGCTTCAGGCTTACAATCAGGTAATAATAAAAACATCCAGTCCCATTTTCCTGATCCGTAAACAATATATTGAAGATTTGAACGAGCTGGCTTCTGAATTTTATGCTGGCATTGGGAATAAAAAGGAAGAAATCAGTCTTTCCTATGTTTCTGTTTTAAATGAAAAATCAGCTGAAAATATTCTGACAGAAATGGAAGAAGATGATATCTCAGCCGGCAGGACAATTACCGGAATACACCGGGACGACATCAACATACGCCTGAATGGTAAAGAAGCAACATCATTTGCTTCACAGGGGCAGAAAAAAAGCATTCTGCTGGCTGTAAAACTGGCTGAATATATCCTGATAAAAAACCATAAAAACTTCAGACCTGTTCTGCTCCTTGACGACCTCATGGACAAACTCGATGAAAAAAGATTTCAAAACCTGCTACATTTGATTACAAATGACGATTTTGGTCAGGTCTTTATTACCGACACCAGCTATGAAAGAATGAAAAACATGTTGGATGCTGTAACTGCTGATTATTCTTTTTTTGAGGTCAATGAAGGGAATATTCAATTAAAACCTATTTTTGAAACATCATAAATCATCTGGTTTTTACGATAAAGCTGTATTTTGAACCGTTTTGAAAAATATCTCCGGCTGTTTTTGGTGTGGCGTGTAAGAAACATCAAAGATAAGCCTTTTATCCTTATCCTGAGTGTGTTGATTGGTCTGCTGACCGGATTGGCTGCTGTGGTACTGAAAAACACGGTTCATTTTATTCAGGAAGTCCTTGTTAAACAATTCAGTGACCTGAATATCAATTACCTGTATCTTTTTTACCCATTTATGGGAATTTTATTTACGACCTTGATTATCAAATACATCATAAAAAAACCATTGGGACATGGAGTTCCGGCCACACTGCTTTCCATTTCGCGTCAAAATGCAATAATGCCACTTCATTCGACCTATTCTTCCATCATTACAAGTGCTTTTACAGTTGGTTTTGGGGGAAGTGTCGGATTGGAAGGTCCGACTATCAGCACCGGAGCTTCGATTGGCTCAAACGTAGGTCGTTTACTTCGTCTCGACTTTCGCAACCGTGCTCTCCTGATGGCTTGTGCGGCTTCAGGTGCTATGGCAGCCATGTTTAAAGCTCCCATTGCAGCTGTCATCTTTTCTATTGAAGTGTTGATGCTCGACCTCACCCTTTCTTCCATGATTCCCCTTCTTCTGGCTTCTTCCGTAGCCGTTCTGACTTCTTATTTTTTCTTCGGAAGAGATGTCCTTTTGCATCCCGACATGAAAAATGCCTTCTTTTTTCATGAAGTCCCATTCTTCGTTTTACTGGGAATTCTTACGGGATTTTTCTCTGTCCATTTTACAAGGGGATTCTATATGGTCTCCGGATTTTTTAACAATATTAAAAATACTTTTACCAAAATTTTAGCCGGAGGTGTTTTTCTGGGTGTTCTGATTTTTATATTTCCCCCACTCTTTGGCGAGGGTTATGAATCCATCAACTTCCTGCTGCAGGGGAACCATGATGTTTTGCTGAAATCTTCATTATTTTTTCCATTCCGGGATAATGTATGGATGGTCATCCTGTTCCTTGGGAGCATGGTTTTCTTTAAAACATTTGCAACCGCTGCCACATTAGGAGCAGGAGGAATAGGTGGGATTTTCGCTCCTTCCCTGTTTATGGGGAGCCTGCTGGGTTATACTTCAGGCCTCATTGCCAATGAGTTATTTAATCTGGATGTATCACTCATCAGTGCAGCTCTGGTAGGCATGACAGGCACTGTTGCCGGGGTTTTACACGCCCCGCTGACCGCTATCTTTCTGATTGCTGAGGTTTCTTCGGGCTATGATCTCATCATTCCGCTGATGATGACCTCTGCCATTTCCTATTCCACCATGAGATATTTTGAAAAATATTCTATTTACACTTCTGAACTGGCAAAGCAAGGCGACCTCCTCACTCATCATAAAGATAAAACTGTCCTGACCTTGTTGAAAGTTCCCGATCTTGTCGAGAAAAACTTTTTAACAGTTAGTCCTGACGACAGCCTGAGAACTTTAGTAAAACTTATCAAGGAATCTGTCAGAAATATTTTTCCGGTCGTAAGTGAAGACGGTGATTTTCTGGGGCTTATACCATTGGATAACATCAGAAAAATAATGTTTGAGCAGGAAATGTACGACAATGTTTTTGTCAGAGACCTGATGATACAACCTGGTGAACTGGTAACCATGCAGGATAATATGGATATTGTTATGGAGAAATTTAAATCCTCCGGACACTGGAATCTTCCGGTAGTGGACAACGGTAAATATATAGGCTTCGTTTCCCGTGCAAATATCTTTAATGCTTACAGAAATATGCTTCTGCGTTTTTCAGAAGATTAAAATTTTCCTTATTTTTATCCTTAAAACTTTAACTTTGTGGGTGATTAATCCTTAAATTTTTTTAAAATGGCATCATTAAACAAAGTATTTTTAATCGGGAATCTGGGACGTGACCCCGAAATCAGAACATTCAGTGAAGGTTCAAAAAAAGCAACTTTCACTCTGGCAACCACAGAAAGATATAAAGACAAAAACGGTGACTGGAAAGATGATACGACCTGGCATAATATAGGTGCATTCGGATTTCTGGCCGACCGTGCTGAGACTTATCTGAAAAAAGGCAGCCAGGTGTTCATTGAAGGTCGTATTACGACACGTACTTACACGGATTCAAACAATGTTGAAAAAAAATTTACTGAGATAATTGCCAGCAATTTCATGATTCTGGGTAAAAAGGAAAGCACTACTGAAACAAGGGAAACCCCGGATCAGGTTCCTGAAATCGATTATCCTCCTGTCGGACTTGAAGCTGCACCTGAAGACGACCTCCCTTTTTAAATTCTGCAAAATAATATATGATTCTTTCGGAGATAATCTCTGTTTATTTCAATTTGCTGCAAATTATTCAGGTTAAAAATGAAATCGACCTGAATTATTATCTGGTGGCTGCTTGTCTCCTTATTCTTTTATTATTGTCGGCTTTAGCTTCCGGCTCTGAAGCTGCCTTTTTCAGTATTTCACCTAAACAAAAACATCTGATTGAACAGTCAAAACATTACCATGATAAACTTATTTCCAAACTCATACATGAGCCGAAAAAACTGATCGGAACCATCCTCCTGTTTAACAATCTGGTCAATATTTCGATTGTGGTATTGTTTACTCTTTCCTTTAATCATTATTACAGGATAAGCAATTCACCCCTTCTGTCTTTTTTATTTGAAGTGGTTTTTATCACACTTTTACTGGTTATTTTCGGAGAGTTATTCCCGAAAATTCTGGCAACTCAAAAAAATTACTCCTTTTCAAAGTTGGTGGCAATTCCAATATCCTTTTTGTTTAAACTCTTTAGCCCGTTTACTTTTCTGATGATCTCAGGAACAAAAATAATTGATGAAAGAATCAAGCGTAAAAACATTGGTTTTTCCGCAGAAGAGCTCAGGCATGCCATCGAACTCACCGGTAATAAAGAGCAATCTGCCGAAGAAAAAAACATTCTGAAAAGGATAGTTACTTTCGGCAATGTGTCTGTCAAACAAATCATGACACCACGTATGAATGTGGTTGCCGTTGAAAAAAACATGGACTTCCTTGAACTTTTAACGGAAATTAAAAACAATAAATTTTCAAGGGTTCCTGTGTATGATCTTAATCCGGACAATATTTCAGGCATTCTTTATATCAAGGATCTTCTTCCTTATCTTGATAAAACTGCAAAATTCAACTGGCATAAGCTGATTCGGCCTGCGTATTTTGTTCCGGAAACCAAAAAAATTGACGATCTGTTACACGATTTTCAGACAAAAAAAGTTCACATGGCTGTTGTTTTTGATGAATTTGGCGGATTTTCAGGAATTGCTACCCTTGAAGACGTTCTGGAAGAAATTGTGGGTGAAATAACAGATGAGTTTGACGAAACCCAACTTCCTTTTATCAGAAAAATTGATGAAAATACTTTTCAGCTTTACGCTTCTACTTCTCTGACAGATACTGTTAAAGCGCTAAATCTGGAAGAAGATTTCTTCGATACATATTCAGCAGAGGTGGAATCTATCGGTGGACTGATTGTCGAAATTCTCGGTAACATTCCGTCCACAGGGCAAAAAGTTAGTTTTAAAAATCTTGAAATGACCATAACTGCATCTGATGAGAAAAAAATAAATGAGATTACCATAAAAATAATTCAACCGGAAGAATAATTACCCATGCCTGATTTTTCCCATCTGCTTAATGATCAAAACATCTCTCTCGTTATTTTTATTATCACCTACACCGGTATTATTTTCACCCGACTTCCGTGGATCAATGTTGACAGGCCTTCAGCAGCCTTCTTCGGTGCTGTTGCGATGGTTCTTTTCGGCATCCTCAGTATCGATGAAGCTATTCATGCTATCGATTTCAATACAATCCTGCTTCTGCTCGGCATGATGATTATTATTGCTACCCTTCAACTGGACGGTTTTTTCTCCCTGATCGCCACCAAAACCATTACTTACTCCCGGAATCAAAGACGTTTGCTTGTGTTTATCGTTTTTGTTACAGGCATTTCAAGTGCTTTTCTGGTCAATGATGCTGTTGTCCTGATTTTTACGCCTGTTATTATCATTATCTGTCAGCAATCTCAGCTCAATCCTCTTCCTTTTCTGGTGGCTGAAATTCTCTCGTCCAACATCGGTTCAGCCATGACCATCACCGGTAATCCGCAAAATATGCTGATTGGTATTAATTCCGGTATTTCCTATTCCAGATTTTTATTTCAGCTACTACCTGTTTCGCTGCTGGGTATGATCATGATTGTTTTTGTTGTCAGGTGGGTTTATAAAAAAGAATTTACGACTAAAAAGAAACTGATAACCAACCATGATGAATTTTCCTATAACTTTTCCTCTATGAAATTATCGGTTCCGGTATTCCTGCTGGTGATCATTTTTTTCTTTCTCGGCAAATTATTTTCACTCAGCATTCCCCTGATTTCCCTGACCGGAGCTTCCCTGATACTGATATTTGGAAAAATAAAGCCATCAAAGGTTATTCAAAAAGTTGACTGGGTGCTGCTGCTCTTCTTTGCTTCCCTGTTTATTGTGGTGGAGGGTATTGAAAAAACGGGCATTACACGAGAACTTATTTCTTCTCCCATACTTCATGAAGACCTGAAAAGCATAGGTATCATTCATCTGACCAGTCTTTTTATGTCGCAGATTGTCAGTAATGTTCCATATACCGTACTGATGCTTCCTGTAATGAATCAACACCAGAGCGAACTGTTGTGGCTCTGTCTGGCTTCTGCTGCTACCCTTGCTGGTAATGCCACTCTCATTGGTGCCATGGCCAATCTTATCGTTGCCGAAAGTGCCTCTTCCTATGGTATTAAAATCAGATTCAATGAGTTCCTCAAGTCTGGTCTGCTGACCACTTTTTTATCATTTCTGATTTCGATAGCTGTTTTTTACCTTTACCTTCACAGATAAAAAAAGGCTGTCTTTATTCAAGACAGCCTGACAGGTTTATATGTATTTTCTTTAGTTGTTTTCAGTCGTGAGCGGTTCAACAGAAACGTAGGATTTGTCGTTCCTTTTCTTCCTGAACTTCACCATGCCGTCAATCTTTGCAAACAAGGTATGGTCTTTTCCAATTCCGACATTTTCACCGGGGTGATGTACTGTCCCGCGTTGCCTGACCAAAATGTTTCCTGCTCTGGCAAACTGTCCGCCATATAATTTAACGCCTAATCTCTTGCTGTGTGATTCGCGTCCGTTTTGTGAACTACCCGCACCTTTTTTATGAGCCATTTTGCTTAGTTTTTAATGTTTGTGATTAAAATTTTTGTCAGATACTGACCGTGTCCTCTTTTTACCCGGTAACCCTTATGCTTTTTCTTCTTGAAAACGATTACCTTATCTCCTTTCAGATGTTCAACAATTGATGCCGTAACTTTTGCACCTTCTATGACGGGACTACCTACTTCTACTTTCCCATTATTTTCTCTCAGCAATACTTTATCAAACTCCACCACATCACCTTTATTGCCTTCAATACGATGAATATACAAAGACTGATTTTCCTGAACCTTAAATTGCTGGCCTACAATGTCAACTATTGCGTACATAAAATGTTTTATTTGGGGGTGCAAATATCCGGACTATTTTTTCAATTGCAAAATTAATTTTGATTTTATCTGAGTTTTTTATGCTACTTAACATCTAACTTGACCTTTAACGAATCACTGATTTTCTATCTCATAGAAAATCAAGTTGTTACATCTCTCTCCAATCCTGATCTTTTTACAAAACCAAGGAACTCACTTTGTCATTAAGTAAATAACATGATTCGACCTCATTTTATTAAAAATCTACTTAGTCCATTAAATGATGAATGGTTTAGCTAAGAATAATCAGAACCTTCTCCAAAATATTTTTACAAAATTTATCTGCTTTAAAAATTTTAATCTCCCCACATCTCATCTTCTGAGGAAGCGATAACTTACCTTTGCAGTATCATTATCTGTTGAATTTCATGCTGAAAATATATTTTTGGATTATCACCGGTTGGTTTATCCTTCTGTTTCTATTCATTATATTCAGGAAAAGAAAAGTCAGAAAATTATTGCTTTATTTGGTTCTTATCAGTTTTTCCCTGATTCTGCTCGAAGCTTTGTCGCTGATTGCGTTAAAAATCAATACCGGATACTGGCTTTTCACAGAATTGCACAACCCCAATGCTGAATTATTCAAGCCCAATCCATATATGGTCAGCGAGCCGATTCCTGGTGCCTGCCTGCATATCAGGGGGATCACCTATACTCATAATTCATTGGGATTCAGAAATAAGGAATTCAAAAAGGGCAAAAATAAATTCCGGATAATTGCCATTGGGGGCTCCACAACATACGGGACAGGAGTCAGCGATCATCAGACATGGCCATATTACCTCGACAGCTTACTGGAACCAAAAGCTGAAGTACTGAATTTCGGAGTGTCAGGTCATTCCACTGTTGAACATCTTGCCCAATCTTTTCTGATAGTACCGGATTATCATCCGGATGCAGTAATTCTTCTTTGCGGATTAAACGACCTCAGAAACTGTTTCATAAAAAATGTACGGAGAGATTATACCGATTTTCACCCCTATAATCTTGAAGCGGTACTTGGGTTTCACCAGTTCAACAAATTGCCACGCTTTGCTCTTATTCGGGTCAGCATTCTTTTGTTACAAAAGATTGGTTATTACCCCTATTTCAATTTTCAAAAAGTCCATATTGAAGAGGAACATAGCATTGCAAATGAGCAATATATGCTTGGACTTTATCGCAGGAACCTCTGTTCACTGGTCAATCAGCTTAAGTTTATTGGTGCAGAAATTGTTTTAGTACCTCAGGTCTTACACCCGGAAGCAGTTAAGGGAGGGGGATTGAAATGGTGGATTCCATATGTAAAAGATAATGAATTGATTCCATTGCTCGACAAATACAATGAAGTCGGAAAAGAAGTTGCCGACTCGATGAAGGTAATTTTTGCATCTGATGTATTGAATGCCGGCTGGAAAGCAACCGATTTTACCGACCCAAGCCATTTTACTCCTGAAGCTAATCTGAAATTTGCAGGAATTCTGGAAAACTGCATCAGGAAAAACATTTTACCTAATTGATTGACAAATGAAAAAAGCAATAATTTTACTGTTTTTCAGTGCTATTACATTTTTAGTTTCTTCCCAAAGCCCAGACATCAGCATACGTACCACAGGAAAAATATGCGGAGAAATTCTGGAAGCTGAATTTATCAATGCAGGAACAACAGAATTATATATCAGTATTCAGCCCTTTTATTTACCGGATTTGCCGGGCGGACAGGCAGTTATTGTCCCGTACGGATTATCCTTCAACCTTCAGCCTTCAGAGCGAAAGCTGATTAACCTTAATGGTTTTACAGTTTTTTCCGACAGACCCTTTCCTGAAAAAGGCCTGCAGTTTACCCGACAGGATATTGAAAAATACAGGCTCACAGATAAAACTGACTTTAATGATTCAATAAGCCTTTACGGGAATTATATCCCTGAAAAATTTACAGGTTCACGGCTAATCTCCCTTGATTTTATTCCGACCAAACCCGGCACTTTTGAACTTTTAGGCTATAAAATTGATTTACAACATCAACCCACTATTGCTTCCAGATTTTTGTTATCTCAGGCAAAGATGCTGGCAGATGGCTATGAGAAGCTTTTTACAGCCGGAAAAGTCATTACTCATTTCAACAATGACCCTCGTCTGGAAAAGAATATAATGATACAGGCAGCTCTATGGGTCTGTTCTGCCGGACTCGAAGGCAAAGCATTGAAAAACAAAATTTTATCAAAACTCTTCAGGGATATGTACATTGCTGTATTACATCAGAAGCCTGAAGATGATTTTCTGAAACACACCGATAGTTATTTACGCCTTCTCGACCGGATGGGAAAAGAGGGAAAAGTGTTTATACGACCCGAAGACCTCGACCGTAAGCCACAGTGCCTTCCTGCTGTAGTCGGGCTGAGTGCTATCAGCGACAATGTCAGAACGCCAACCTTCAGCAAGGTCAGGTTTGCTGAATATACAGTGAGGAATCAGGCGATGCTCGGCCCAAAAAATGATTGTCTTCCTTGCATTTTACGTGAAGATATGAAACCCGCCTTAAGAAATTACCTGTATCAGACCGAAATCACAAAAGCATACGGAAATTTTACCTTTTTACGTAATTTGCTCGATTCGGTAGCTTTACCCGTTTTTGTTGCCCAGCCGCTTTCTTATCTCGATGGAATGAAAAATTTTGAACCCCGCCTCTGGGTTGCCGGAAGTGATAAAGAGCTAAATGAAACCCTGTTGCTGATGTATGAAAACATGGCCTATTACCTCCAAAATATTACCAGATTTACTGATATTCAGGAACTTAAACCTGTAAATAGTTTTGTATCTGCCTATCAGACGGAATACCTTAACTTGTTTAAATTCATATCGGATGTCTTCCGTTTCAGGGAAAGCCGGTATTCATTCGACTGTTGTGAGCTGACAAAAATGCCTGATGTTTCTTACCTGCAACTCAGTCAAAAGCTGGAAGAATTTTTTAAAAAGTATCATAAGGATTTAAGCATAGAACTGCCACAATATGTTCCGCTTGTGTTTGATTCTCAGTTTTTTAACGACTTCATCATTAAGGGAATCGTTTTGTATAGCGAAAAGGCATTATTAAGTTTTTATAAAATGCTGGCCTCAGATAAGCAGATGATTTGCCTTGAAAGTCCTTTTCCGACAGAAAGATATTCCGCCCTTGAAAGAATCAATGCATTTCTGGGAACGAATCTGTCGGATATTGGTTCCTTTGCTTATGGCAGACTACAGGTAAATCTTGATGAGAATACCGCACTGGAGTTTCGTTTTGGCGAATGCAACTGCGGAAAAAAACGAGAAAGCATGTTGCCTTTTCCGGTCATCGAACCGGGGAGTACTGCCTTACTGACAGAGCGACTGAAGCAGGTCAATCTTCAAACCAGGTATGAGATTTCAGCTCATGCCGGCAGGGCTTATTTTTCTTCAGACGGAGCTTCTGCTTTTGACGGAGGAGGATTGGACGGATTCAGCAACATACCTCAGCTTGCCGATTCATTTATCAAAATCCGTTATGGCGAAAAATACTGGTTTTCTTCCCCCGACTCTTTCCGTTTTGACTGGTTTTCCGTTTACAGCCTTTCAGCAGGCTATGATCTCAATAAAAACCTGCAAGTGCGCATTTCGGGTTTCAAATCCAATGGACTGGCACAGGCGAAAGCCGGATTTCACTACCTCTCCAACCCACTGGATAGTAATTCGGAAAAAGTCGTCAGTTCAGCTATTTTTACAAAAGTAAATGAATGGTCGGTCGGAGCTGGAGCCAGATATTATTCCGGGAATTATACCCGTATTTTTGGCGGAATTCAGCTTGCATACCACAGTTTTTCAGGCAATATAGCCAAAGATTACCTCGAAGAGCTTGAGATTGAAATGAAAAAAACAAATGGATTTTCCTGCTTTTCAGCCGGTATTGAAGCAGGTGCTCGTTATTACTTTAACCAGGATTTTTTTATTGAGGCTGCTGGCTTGCTGTCGAAACGTTTTGTTCAGAAAAGTTTTGCAGGAAGCGGAGGTTTTGATAAACAACTACTCTTTGGTGCCGGAGCAAGATTTTAACAGTCGCTTAAGTCTCCGATCACTCATTCATTAAGATTTCGGCAAGACAGGACAAAAGCTCTGTATTCACAATGAAAAACCTTAACTTTGATGAGCTTACTAATGCCTCATTATGCAAAGATTTATATCCACAAAGGTTACTTCTTTTAATGACTACGAACTTATTTGGATCAAAGTTGACCTTTCGGAATTCAATGACATTGCATTGGCAGAAAGTATCTATTCAGGCTGCATTCAGAACCTGCATGAAAAAAACAGCTACATCCTTTCTGAAAAAGTGTTTGGGACAGAATCAATAATGTCCCTTTTATTGAAATCAAGAAAAAATATATTGATAATCAGCTGATTAATCCTTATCCGACCAGTTATATTTATTCAAAACGGGGAATAAGATTTGACAACTCCTGCTGTTCAATCGTTGCAATTCGGCCGTTATCCGGTTCGGTGAGTCTGAAATATATATATGATAAAAAATCAGGACAAATTGAAGGAACATACCTAAAGACAAAAGATACGGAGCGTTTGTACCTGACAACTTTAAATAAACGAGAATCAGGCACAGGCTTTACTGCTTCTTTTTACGATCTGACTAAGGCAGCTTCTGAATTTGGTTTTAAAGAGAAAGACCTGATTCGCACCTGGTTTTATCTTGATAAAATCGGTTTTAATTACACAGAATTTAATCAAAACCGAAACCAATGTTATCAGGCACTTGGAATCGATTTATCCGCACAGTCGGATCATTTACCTTCGAGCACCTGTGTTGGTAAAAACGGGATAGAAGATAGCCTGAATGTGGAAGCGTGGTTTATTAAACGTAATAATGAAAACATCAGGATTTCAAGGATTTTTAATCCCTTTCAGAAAGAACCTGATGGAAAAAATTATATGTTTCAGCCTGCTTTCTCACGTGCCATATTGATAGAAACCCACGACTACAGGGAACTTCAGCTATCCGGAACAGCCAGCATCGGGATAAACGGAGAAACCTTATTCCCGGGTGATACGGCCATGCAGATTAAAACCACTTTCGAGAATGTATCAGCCATTCTTCATCAGTCAAAAATGGATTTTCAGGATTTTTGCCTTGCATATTGTTATCTGAAAAACCCTGAAGATGCTGAAATTTTCCATCGTATAATCAGAGACCTTAAGATTAAAGTCCCCAACAGTTTATTGATTTTCAATGATATATGCAGACCAGATCTGACATTTGAAATAGATGGTATAGCTATTAAAAAAATCAGGAATGATGAAAAATAAACATTTACACTTTGGATGCTTGCTGAGCCTTTTTGTAACACTATGGCTGATGCAGGCCTGTCAGTCGAATGATGCAGAAAAGATATTTAATTCATGGCAGGAACATCCTGTTTACGCCTATCTCAAAATCATCTATCCTTTCGACAGCAGTTTATTCCCTTCAGATTTTGCCTGTCCCAGGTTCATCTGGGAGGAAGATAGTGTAAAGTCAGTTTCGTGGATCATTTCATTTTATGACAAGAACCAACACTATTGTTTTTCATCCGGGACAAAAAAATGGAAACCTGAAAGGGGTTTCTGGGAAAGGATAAAAAAAGAATTCAAGGGTAAATATTTGAAAATCTGCATAATAGGAGTAGATGATAAAAATAATATCACTTCAGCGGCTCAGATTAATATTGGCATTTCTCCTGACCCTGTCGGAGCTCCGGTATTTTACCGCGACATACCTTTACCTTTTGCCTTTGCAAGAGCTCATGTGGATTCAATAAAATGGAGATTACAGGATGTCAGCTCTGATGAACTGGCTCCTGTGGTGATGGAAAACCTGCCTGTTTGTGCCAATTGCCATTCCTTTTCCCCAAATGGCAAATATTTCGGGATGGATGTGGATGCCCTGGGAATTAAATCGGCTTATATTACTGCTGATGTCAAAGAGGAAATTGATTTTTCTCCTGAAAAATTCAATTATTGGAGCGACTTTCAGAATGGAGAATTTACTTACGGGCTTCTTTCTCAGGTTTCACCAGACGGACGTTTTGTCGTCAGCACCCTGAAAGACCACGAAATATTTGTCCCCAAACCAGATCTGTATTATTCCAACTTTTTCTTTCCCATCAGGGGAATATTGGTGGTGTATGATCGTCAAACGAAAAAATATTGGGCACTTCCCGGTGCAGACAATCCTGATTTTATTCAAAGCAATCCTTCCTGGTCCCCCGATGGAAAATACATTTATTTCACACGGGGAACTGCTGTGTCACCTGAAGAATCAGGCATTCTGAGGGGAACTGCCATTGCTGATTCGGTTAAATTCAATGATTTCCTCAACAGATGTTTTGAATATAAGCGTCTGGTGGTGTTCGATCTGTATAAAATTCCCTTTAATGATGGCAAAGGTGGGAAAGCTGAGCCTGTCAAAGGTGCTTCAGAAAATGGAATGAGTAATTATTTCGCTAAGGTTTCTCCTGATGGTAAATGGTTGATTTTCAACAAAGCAAAAAGTTTTATGCTCCTGCAACCCGACAGCCGTCTATACATTATGCCGGTTGAAGGTGGCTGGGTACGTGAACTGGAATGCAACACCAATCAGATGAATTCATGGCATTCGTGGTCGCCTGACGGGAAATGGATCGTATTTTCTTCCAAAGTACTCGGGCCTTATACCCGTTTGTTTCTTTCCCATATTGACGAAAACGGACATGCCAGTAAGCCTGTGATGATTGAAAATCTTGTCCCTGACAAGCGGGCTGTCAATATTCCGGAATTTGTCAACATACCCCCGGGTCAGAAGATGAAAATGAATGACAAGTTTTCGAAAGAAGGGGATTACAATCTGATTGTCAGGGCTTATTGGCTCAGGCTCAGGGGCGACTATGACGCTTCGCTTCAAACACTTAATTTCGCCATGAAAAAAACGCCATCCGACCCTGAGATTTTTTATCAGCGAGGACTCACCTATATCAAACTGAACCGCCTCGAAGAAGCCTTAAAAGACCTTGACAGCTCAATTGTGCTGAATCCTGAAAATGCCTCTGCATGGGGCGAAAGAGGACATGTCAGACTTATGATGAAAGATTTTAAGGCAGCAGTGAAAGATTTGGAAAAATCAGTTGCTATTTATCAGAAATCACCTCAGGCCTATTACAATCTCGCCTATGCACACAGCAAACTCGGAAATAAAAACGCTGCCATCCGGTATTATACAAATGCCCTCAGCCTGAACCCGGGATACATTGAAGCCCTGATGAACAGGGGGGTTGAAAGGATTGAAATAAAAGACTATCAGGGAGCCATTGCTGATTTTTCAGCGTATATCAGGCTAAAGCCGGATGATCCGCTCATTTATGTCTTACGTGCCAATGCCTATGATGAAAGTGGAAATTACAGTCAGGCTCTTACTGATTATGATAAAGCCATCAGCCTGAAAAGAAATTTTCTCCCGGCCTACCTCAATAAAGCCATCGCCCATTACAGGCAAAACGATTTTAATCAGGCATGGAACAATATTATTTAGGCCTGGCAACTAGACAGTCAACATCCTGAAGTGTTGTACTGGAAAGGTATGATTAGCATAGCTATGGGTAAAAAGACGGAAGGATATAACGACCTGAAAGCCTCAGCTGCCAAAGGTTTTCAGCCTGCCAGAGCCGAAGTCGAAAAATATTCAAGATAAAAAAACCAGCTCACGAAATAATTTGCGGGCATTGTTTATAAAATTGTTTTTCAACCTCCCGGATGCAGGTTACCGTTTAAGAATTATTGATTATTCGTCCTTTAATTCTTTTGTCAGCCAACCACATAATTATCCAATATACAGGCATTAAAAAAGGATATAAAATGATTGCCAGAAAATAATAGCCATGATAATTCGAGGCTGCATCACCAATAATCAGGTCAATGATATTGAATGAGAACATGTAAATCAACAAAACTATAAACGGAAGAATAATACTGCCGGCAATGACAACCCTTGAATGTTTTTTTGCCGGCTCTTTTCTCCTGTATTTTTTAATACCAATGAGATGAAGAAAAGCAGTCAGCACAAAGAAAATGAGCGCCATTCCAATTGGTCCGACAGCAATCATTGCCTTTGCAAAACCATTAATTCCGGGTTTGTAAATAACTTCAAAAAAGTCTGCAGGTAGTTCTGAAAAATTCCAGGCAGAAATACCATCATTCTGCCCTTTGTTTGGCTTTCCGAGATTTGTTGTCAGCGGATAAGTAAAGTCCGATGCGTCTAAGGTTATTTCCAGAGTGTCAAAAGATTTCCAATATTTTGCTGGTGAAAGAGAATAACGAAAGCTATATTCCTTAACCCAGTCCGACCTGTCTGTCCAGACATTTGCCATGTACTCAACCCTGATTTGATGTTCCCCCTTTGTCAGGTCAATCTCAAAGTATTTCAAATCATTCAGATAATAAATGGTCCCTGAATTTTCCTGCCAGAAAATTTCCACAGTTTCCCCCTCTTCATCCCTGGATGATCGATTAAATGAATTTGAGAATTTTTCAAAAGGAGTATGCCTGATCGTCTTATATTCATAAGGTACATCAAGAACTTTAATCTCCCGGTTATCAACCCAGACGCTGAAATTGCCTTTATAGTCCTTAGCGATAAATAGCATTGGAATTTGCTGGCCGGCAGTGTCAGTCCTGATGAGGTATTCTATCCTGTAAAATGCTGTCTTAAAGTCCTTATCAATTTTCAGGTAAATTTTTTCTTTGAGGATATCAATGTCATGGCTGGAGAAAACAGAACCGGTTCGGGTTCCTTCCAAAACAGGGGATGCCATATTCGCCAAACATATTCGTCCGGAAAGAAATAAAATTATTGTCAGTATCTGCCTCATTATTTTTTAAATTTTAAATCCGAAAAAAATATTTCAACCTATCTGCAAATCACGAACAAATGTAGGATAAGATTTAATGGAAGTAGTAAAGACATATATCAATTTCTTTCACCATATTTTTTGGCAGTAAAGCAGACGTCCTTAAAATATTTCCCGGGCAATAATTTAATGTATTACATTGATCTTCATAACACAATGATTATCTCTGTTGATTCTGACGAGAAATGTTCCTTCAGGAAGTAATTCGGTCGAAATTGTATTTTGTGCCTTGTTTTGAAGTTTCTCTGAAAGCCACAAACGTCCGTACAAATCAAATATTTCGACAGAAAAAATGCCTTTTGATGTATTGATAGTCAATTCTTTATTTGCGGGATTTGGAAAAAGAACAAATGATTTTGGGGAAATTTGCTCCGTTATGGAGTTTAGTACTTCAATAAAGGCCGTTTTATTCATAGTATCAGAATTACCCTGCTGGTCAGCCACGGCAAGAGAAACTGAAAAACTTCCCGGTATGGGGTAATGAATGTAAGGAGGAGTTTTTCCCGTCCACTGAGATGGAGTGCCTCCCTCAAAGTTCCATTGCCAGCTAATGGGATTTCCTTCTGAAATGTCGGTAAACAATAAGCTATCGCCTGCAGTGATTTGCTGTTTACTGGCAATAAATGAAGCTTTCAGAGGCCTTTCCTCCACAGGCCATACACAATTCCATAATCCCCTGCCATGTGTGGCTGCAATTACTTTATTGTCTGATTTTCTTACCTGAAGCATATCAACCCTGACGTTTGGAATGGTATTGCTTTGCAGTGTCCATTCCGGAGCAGCGGCTGAAATATTATCACATGTCCATATCCCTGTTTCAGTGGCGAGCATGGCCTGAAGTGAGTTTTTAGGGTGAAGAATTCCCCACCTGACCGGTATGTCGGGGAGATTGCCTTCGATGGCTTTCCATGTTTTTCCTTGATCGAAAGTCAGCCAGACAGATGAAACTCCGTAATTTGAAATGGTTATCAGGATGGTGTCGTCAGTCGTACCGGTGGCTATGCCGGAAATGTTGGCTGTTGGAAATGAAGGGCTCCCGATTTCCTTAGCTTTTGCCGAGGTCAGTATTTTTTCAATCTTAAACAATCTTCCCGACAGGGTACCAACCAATACATCCGGATTATTATCTTTATATGACGGACAAATCTTTAGAGCAGAGAATATTGCTGAAGAGCCTGTGTTTGCATTGATAATTAAAGAAACGGGAGGGTTATCATTGGCATCAATAGTCAGGAGTTTGTCAATATTATCTCCTGCAAAGGTTACTGCATTGGCAATCAAAATATTATCGGCAGAGGCATAATCGGCAGGGGAGATAAAAGTTCCTGACTGAATACCTGCATTGGCATAAAACTGACCATTGTCGGTAAACTGATAGCGGTTATAATAAAAAGATGTGATCAGCATGTCGGGGTAATCTTTGTCGAAGAAGCAATAAGCTCCATCTCCGCCATTTATCATATCCCTCAGACTGAAAGCCTTGCCTGTAAACCAAAGGCTGCCATTATCCTGAAGGCCTCCGGCATATTCATTTCTCTGCGGATGAATGTCGCAGGTATAAAACTGAAGACTGTTAAAACCCCTGTTTCTTGGATAAAAGACCGGTGTCGTTGAATTGGCATCTTCTGTATAAAAAATACCTCCATCGGTGGAGATAAGCATTTTTCCACCCGTACCAAGGTATAAAAACTGATGAATATCTGCATGAACAAAGTCGTCTCCGCCAAGGGTGTACATTTTTGCCCAATCGCTCATTTTCACCCATGAGTTACCGCCATTTACAGAGCGGTGAACATCCAGTCCTCCGATATAAACTGTATTGGCATTCAATGGGTCAACTTCCACAGTTAAGGCATGCCAGGCAATGGTAGCAAAACCATTTCCGCTGACATTGGGAAGGTTTTTTTGTTGCCAGCTTTTGCCCCCATCATTCGACCTGAGGATGTGTTTACAATAGCTGTAATTAAAACCTTCAGGAGTGAAATAGCCCGACCCAATCAGGGCATATACCGTATTGGCATTTGAAGGAGCAGCAGCCAGCATCACCCGTCCCGGGACATTCAGCTCCGGTGTAGCTTCTATCATTTTCTGAAAACTATCTATGACTGTCCATGAACCGGGAGTTCCGGCATCCGACCATAAAATCACTGCTCCACCCTTTGACTTCATGTTTTTCATTGTGCCGGCAATCAGCCTGTTTCCTGCTGTAATCTCTATATCAGAAACGGCATAAGGTTCTTTCTCACCTTTAATATCCGGCAAAACCTGTGTCCAGCTTGCTCCTCCGTCTTCCGAACGATAAAGCCCATCCTCCGGCAGGCTTTGATGTGTTTGTCCCTGATAAAATCCTGAGACCACGGCAGCATACACTACTGAATTCCCGTTTTCATTTCTCACCACGATATCTGAAATATAAGCAAAATCTTTTGTTGAAGGGAGTTTAAACCATGTTTTACCTCCGTCACTACTCTTAAAAATACCGCTTCCACGCCCGGATGATTCCCTGTAAATGATCCTTGCTGTAAAAGGCTCTCCCGTTCCAACGTAAAAAGTGGAGGGATGGTTTGGATCGTAACAAATTGCACTAACAGAAAGATTTTCCTGAAATCCAACTGCTACATACCACATTGAATTACTGTCAGTTATATTGTTATTATACCACAAACCACCAGTAACACTGCCCGCCCAGATTTTTTTACCGCTGCCTTCATTGGGATCTATCATCATAGCCCTTACTCTTCCGCCCATATTTGAGGGTATTTCATTCCATGTCAACTGGCTTCCTGAACGGTAAAAACCGGATGATTTGATTTGTTGTAATGCATTTTCCAGTCTTTCGAGCGGTACACGGTTTAACTCCGGATCGAAAGTCATCAGAAAGTTTTGCCAGGCTGCTGCTGCAGGTTCATCCGCCATTTGTTTTTCATTCCTTATACCAAAATGACTTTCATATTCATCATAAAAAGCACAAAGTTTCCGTTCAAATTTTTCATGAGGGCTTAAAACCATTTCCCCTCCTTCAATAAACAGAAACGATAACAGAATGACAAGGATAAACGCTTTCATAAGTTCAAATAATCAATGAATTCAGGTGATTTTTCAGGCTGTAATTTACATCAAAAACGAGTAAGAAAACGATTTGACTTTCAGCTTTTAGCAGTTGAAGCTAATACGACAGCAGACAGGATAAGGCTACCGCCCAGCAAGGTTGACCATGAGGGTATTTCATGCAGCAGAAGGAAAGCAAACAAAATCCCGTAAACAGGCTCCATACTTGCCGCCAGGCTTGCATAGGAGGCTTTAATATGTTTCAGAGAGCGGACAAATAAAGTGTGTGCCAGAGCTGTGAAAATGGTTCCTAATAAGAACAACAGAATAAATGATTTAAAATTCAGACTGAAAGGAATGAAGAATAATAACGGTAAAAGGCTGATACATGCAAAACCATCGAGATACAAAGAAATCAGCCATGGGGAATTTTGCTGAACGAGTTTCCTGTTTCCCAGTGCAATAAAAGAAAAAGACAGTCCTGAAAGGATGCCCCAAAGCACGCCTTTTGTTTCAGTATATGCCAGATTAAATTCAGGTATCATCAGATAAACGCCTGCAAGTGCGAGTAATGCAAGAAAAATGAACGTTTTTTTTAGCCTTTCCCTAAAAAACAATGGTTCAAAAAGGGAAGTAAACAGTGGGAATGTACTATAGGATAGCAGGGCAATACCGACTGTGGAAAGCTGAACGGCTCTGAAAAAAGAAAACCAGTGAAAAGCCAGTAAAATTCCAAGGATTACTGACAAGCCATAATCTTTATTTTCATAAAGCTTAAAACTTTTCTTATTAAGACCTAAAGTGAGGGAAAGAGCAGCAGCTGCAAAAAGCACCCTGCCAAATGTAATCACCATTGCCGGAAGGCTCAGCCATTTGCCAAACAGCCCTGCAAAGCCAAATAACATGACTGAAAAATGGAGATTCAGATAGGATAGCTTCCTTTTCATTCATGACAAAGGTCGGGAAATATTGGATTTACTTCCTGATGCAGCGACATTTTGTACCAGGAAATTTATCAGATTTTGTGAATATTCACGCTATCATTTAAGCATGACGTAATATATTTATCCTCTGACCGGGGAAAAAACCAGTTCAGAAAACATCCCGTGTTTATTTTTTCACTACTGCCGTAACTTTTTCTGCAATGTGCAAAGCAGTGGTCAGGGTACTGAGATCCGGATACAATTCTCCGTTTTGACCAGAATAATGTCCATGTCCGATGGGTTTTAACTCATACAAGGCCTGAAGGTTATCAAGATCAATATCAGCTGCATAAATCAGGGATGGCTGGCAGGAGGTTTTGTAATTTTCATCATCCGGATACTTGTTGTTGGTCCAGTATTCATTCCAGTCCCAGGTCTGGTTGATTTCCATCAAAAGGCGAAATTTTGAGGAGGGAAGTTCTCCGGTTTGACTGATGAGAACAAAATCGGCTTTGGGAGTGGCTGAAGTAACTGCATCGGGCATAGGTGTTTTAGCTGTTGGAATATAAAGGCCATCGGCTTCAACAACTCCTCTTTTGTGAGACCAGTAAGGAAGAGCAGCAGGTCTTCTTATCTCTCCCGGCTGCCAGTAGTTCCGGCTCTTGTCTCCATGTTCAAAAACCCCTTTGGCAATTGATTTCGCTACATAAAGAGTGGTAATATATTGTCCGTCCATTGTTTCAATCCAAATAGCCATCAGCGGATGATTGTGATATTTGCCTTTCTTAAAATTCAGTTCAATCTGAGGACCTGTCGTATGCAGGGAAGTTGTTATAATTTCAGGCATCATTTCTACCTGCTGATTTTTTTTGGTTCCTGTACAGGTTGATAGCAGGCTGATTATCAGGACAGCAAGCAAGGTGGCAATTATTTTATTTCTCAGGGTTAAAATGCTTTTTTTCATATATGGAGTTTTAAAATTCTACAATGATACCAATAGAAGGCAATACCGTTCCTGAAAATGACTTGATGCTTCGAAGCTGATAGCGGTTGGGGTCATTAGGATCATATAAAATATTGCCATTTTCATCTGTGTTCAGTAAAAATTCCTGTGTTTCAGACTGAAAGTTATACACATTCTGAACGTCAGTATATAAGGTCAGAGACCATTTTTTAAAGAAAAATGATTTGTCGATGCGAATATCAAGTTGATGAAAAGGCTTGAATCTCAAGGAATTAAAGCGGGAGTAGTCGAGATATCCCCTTCCGCTTGCATCCCAGGCGGCAATCAGGCTCGATTTCTCAAGATCATAAGGCGTATAAGGAGTTCCTCCAACAAAGCGCCATTTAAAGCCAACATCCCATCCTTTGCCAAATGTTTTTCTGGCAGTGATATTGAGCAGGTGTTTGTTGTCCCAGGCAGATGAGATATATTTTCCATCACCATTCAGAAATTCACTTCTGACAAAGGTATAGGAAAGAATAAAATTAATGCCTTTCCATTCTTTTTCCTGCATCAGCACTTCGAATCCATAAGCTCGTCCTTTGCCTGTAGGAACAACTTCTTCGTCTCCGAAGGTTCCGAAATCACCGCCTTTGCTGGCAATACTGATGGAATCGGTAACCGAAAACGGATAATTGCTGTATAATTTATAAAAACCTTCCACTGTCATCCGTGCAGTTTTTGAAGGACGAAATTCAAATCCAGCGACAAGATGATCAGACCTGATGTATTTAAGCCCATTTTCCTTGTTGACAAGAACATTGTTGTTGTTTCTGTATCCCATGGTGGTGTAGGCAGGGGGTTGAAAATATCTTCCTGTATTGAAATTCAGGGAAATTTTATCAGTTAAAACATAAGATGCTGAAAATCTTGGAGAAAACTGATTCAGCAAATTCGACATCTGTGGGGTAAAGCTGTTGGCATCCATTCTCACACCGAGCGAAAGCGACAGCCTTTCATCCAGATAAGAGTTAGTGATTTGTCCAAAAACATTCCATTTGAACAGGTCGAATGCCGAGTAATATTTTAATGTAAGTAAGCTATCAAAAGCAAACACTTTCCGGGTGGTTTCATTGTTATAGCGGGCAAATTCAATACCTGCCCCAAATTTTATTTTATAGGATTTCAGGCTTGAGGTGTTTTCATACCTGAACTTATTTTCCATTTCCTGAGATTTGTAGTTCAGCAAAAGATTTTCTGCTTTTGATTCATCATTGTTGAAATATTTGTAGGAGACATTATTTAGCATGTTTCGGCTGATGATAAAATTTTCAAAGGATTTTTCTCTGAAATGCTTAAAATTGGCACCAATGGTATAGCTCCATTGTTTATTAACGGGCAGGTAGCCCAATATATAACGTTGGAACTCATTCGGGTTTTTCAGTCCGGTATTGAGGGTTGAAACGTCCAAAGCTCCTAAGCTAAGAATGGTTACTTCCGTTTTGTTGCTGATTTTTGATTTGACTTTCAGCTGATAATCATTATAGGTTGGCAAAAATGGAAGTCCGATAGCATCGAAAAGGAATTGAAGGTATGACCTGCGTACGGAAGCAATAAAGGTGGTATTATCTGACAGGGGACCGTTGGCTGTCAGTGCAAGGTCGGTTGCTCCGACTGATCCTTTAAAAGAGAGTTTTTCAGAATTTCCGTCAATTTGTTTCATGTCGAGTACAGAACTCATGGCATTTCCATATACAGCAGGAAAAGCGCCTGTATATAAATCCACTTCCCTGATAAAATCAACGTTTATTATCCCTGTTGCACCGCCTGAAGCACCCTGAGTGGCAAAGTGATTAATATTCGGTATTTCAATACCATCCAGATAGAACCTGTTTTCACTGCTTCCTCCTCCCCTGACGATGAGATCATTTCGGTTTGCCGGTGTTGAAGCTACTCCCGGAAAAGATTGAATAACTTTTGAAATATCGCGGTTGCCTCCCGGACTTTTTTCTATCTCGCTGATGCTCAAGGTACGAAGACTTACAGGGCTTTCCTTCTTAATTTTAAAAGGAGTGGCCTCGATTTTAATTTCCTCTGTCTCAATAACTGTTTGCTGCATGGGAATATCAATGACCGAGGTTTTGGCACTGCTGACCTGAATTTCTTCTGTGATTACCATTTTATAACCGACTGAAGAAACCGCCAGCCTGATAAAACCAGGATTTACACCGGTAAATATAAATTTCCCGTCAAGGTCGGAGGTAGATCCGATATTGGTTCCATAAATGACAATATTGGCAAAAGGTAAGGGCTCATTATTTTTTTCATCATAAATTCTGCCCTGAATTTTTCCGGTCTGGGCAAAGGTGTTGATGATTGATAAAATCAACAGAATAATTGTAAAAACAGTTTTGTTCATTTTTCAGGCTTTCCTGTAAAACAAGTTAGAAGAATTTTTGTTCAGATGTAATTAATTATTTTGGTTTTGCAGGTGGCTTTTTCTCATCATACACATTGACCGATTCCTTTTGTCCCTGCTCGTTGTACTTAACAAGTTTTATAATATTACCTCCTGAATAGGTTCTCTCTGCCTTGATTACTCCGTTTTCATACCACTCATAGGCAAGACCTTCAATTTTTCCAAACTTGTAATTTTCTTCAACACGTTTACCTCCGGTAGGGTAATATTCCGTTCGCTTCATCAGCGTATTGTTTTCGTAGTATTTTTCTTCCTTAACCTGTTTATTGATAAACCACTGATATTCAATTTTTACGGTTTTATCAACCAGATATTCCTCCTGATAGATTTTCAGCCCGAGTTGATCATATTTGATAAGCCTGACCAATCGGTTGTCTTCATAGTGTTTTTCGAATTCCGTTTTTCCATTCTCGTACCAGGTATATTCAATACCGATAATGGAATCGTTTGAATAGGTAATCTGGGATCTTTTATTGCCGTTGGCATACCACTCCGTAAAAGTTCCGTGTTTTTTCCCATCTTTGAAGTATTGAGCCATTTTTGGCTTTCCGTCTTCATACCACTGCTTCCATGAAACGACTTTATTGTTATTGTATATTTTTTCTTCTTTTTTCTGACGGCTGTTGGGATATTTGACAGTCTCAACCCGGTTTGGACGGGGTTGCTGGGCAAAAACCATCTGGCTGATCAGTAGAAATAAAGTCAGTATTTTAAGGTTTTTATTCATTTTCAGGGCAAAGATAAGCTTATTTATGATTTCTGCTGTATTTTCTCCAAAATGTGTTTTCTTGCTTCATGCATGGCTCTCTGAATACCTTCAGGGTTTTTGCCCCCTGCACTTGCAAAAAATGGCTGACCTCCGCCTCCACCCTGTATTTCTTTGCTGATGGATTTTATCAGCTCAACAGCATTTAGTCCTTTTTCTTCAATCAGTTCAGCGCTCAGCATCACCCACAGATTGGCCTTTCCTGCTGTCTGTGAACCAATTACCACCACTGATGGCTTAAGCTTTTTATTGATTGCAAAAACAAGATCTTTTATCAATGAAGTATTTTCAATATTAATCTGCTTGATAATCAGATAAATATGATTAATTTTCTCGGCTTTTTCCATTAAACTCTCAGCAAGATGATTCATTTTTTCCTGCTGTAATCCTTCGTTTTCTTTTTTCAGGCTTTTGTTTTCATCCAAAAGTCTTTCAATAGCAAATTGAATTTCTTCTGATGGTGTGTGAAGAATTTCGGCAGCATTTTTCAACGCAATCTCCTGATTTTGAATATATTTCAAGGCATTGAGCCCGGTTACGGCTTCTACTCTCCGGATTCCTGCCGCAATGGCACTTTCGGAAACAACTTTAAAAAAACCAATTTCTCCTGTGTTTTTCACGTGTGTACCTCCGCAGAGTTCAACAGATTGACCAAACTGTATCATTCTGACTTTATCTCCGTATTTTTCACCAAACAAGGCTATCGCACCTCTTTCAATTGCTTTTTTGTAGTCAATCTGACGTTCCTCCGAAAGGGAATGGTTTTCCATGATTCTTTCGTTGACAAACTGCTCTATTTCAAAGATTTCCTGTTGACTTACCTTAGTAAAATGTGAGAAGTCAAAGCGTGTTCTTTCATGATCAACATAGGAGCCTTTTTGTTCAACATGAGGGCCTAATACCTTTCGCAAAGCCTGATGCAACAGATGAGTGGCAGAGTGATTTTTCATGGTTGCCCTTCTGACCGATTCATTGACTTTTGCCCTGAACACGGATTGAAGCCGTTCAGGAAGTTTTTTTGCCAGATGAACGATTAAATCGTTTTCTTTTTGAGTATCAATAATTTCTATTACTTCATGATCATCAACAATTTGCCCCTTGTCACCCACCTGTCCACCGCTTTCAGCATAAAATGGGGTTTTATCAAATACCAGCTGAAATATTTCTTCATTTTTGACTTTAATCTTTCTGTACCTGTTGATTTTCACATCACATTCAAGTTCATCATATCCCACAAATACCGTTTCACTATCTTCCTTAGAAACCATCTGCCAGTCGTCACGTTCGATAATACCTGCCTGCTTCGACCTTTGTTTTTGTTTGTCAAGTTCCTGCTGAAATTCTTCAAGATCAACATCCAGATTTTTCTCCTTTAAAATCAATTGAGTGAGGTCAACAGGGAATCCATAGGTATCATAAAGAATAAAGGCCGTCTTTCCATCGAGTTGTTTTTTCCCGGAGGAAATAACATTTGAGGTGGCCTGATTCAGCATTTTAATCCCAGTATCGAGTGTACGAAGGAAGTTTTCTTCTTCTTCCCTGATTACTTTTGAAATAAACTCCTGCTGGGTCTTTAATTCCGGAAACTGATTCCCAAGTACATCCGACAAGGTGGGTAAAAGTTTGTATATAAAAGACTCTTTTTGATTCAGATAAGAAAAACCATAGCGGATAGCACGTCTGAGAATACGTCTGATAACATAGCCGGCCTTGTTGTTGGAAGGAAGCTGACCGTCAGCAATGGCAAAAGCGACTGCCCGGAGATGGTCGGCAACCACACGCATGGCCACATCGCTCAAACCACCCATGCCATAACGAAGACCTGTTATTTCTGTAATTTCCCTGATGACCGATTGGAAAATATCTGTATCATAATTTGATTTTTTCCCTTGTAAGACCATGCAGAGTCTTTCAAAACCCATTCCCGTATCCACATGTTTTTCAGGAAGTTGAATAAGAGTTTTATCCGACTGTCTGTTAAACTGAATAAAAACGAGGTTCCATATTTCAATCACTTCAGGATTCCCGGTATTGACAAGTTTTTCTCCTGGAATTTCCAAGCGTTGTTCATCATTTCTCAGGTCAATGTGAATTTCGGAGCAAGGTCCGCAAGGGCCTGTTTCACCCATTTCCCAGAAATTATCTTTTTTTGAACCAGCCAGTATTCTGTTTTCAGGCAGTATTTTTTTCCAGAATTCGTATGATTCCTTATCGGGATCGAGGTTTTCACTTTCGTCTCCACCAAAATAAGTGGCATACAGCCTGTTTTCATCAATACCATATACATCGTGGAGAAGCTCCCATGCCCATTCGATGGCTTCTTTTTTAAAATAATCGCCAAAACTCCAGTTGCCAAGCATTTCGAACATGGTATGATGATAGGTATCGTGCCCCACTTCCTCAAGATCATTGTGTTTGCCGGATACCCGCAGACATTTTTGTGTATTGGCAATTCGCTTGTTTTCTGCTGTCTTGTTTCCTAAAAAATAATCCTTGAATTGATTCATGCCTGCATTGGTAAACATCAGGGTCGGATCATTTTTAACAACTATAGGGGCAGATGCAACAATTTTATGATTTTTTGACTGGAAAAATTCAAAGAATTTCTGACGGATTTCCTGGCTTTTCATTTTAAGAGAATTATTAAATAAACTGCAAAGGTCTGAAATTTCCGGCAGACCTCAAACAGGAAACATGAGCAATAGGACGAAGCCTGATTACTTTATCTCCAGCAATAAACCGAGATTGATTCCGGTGCTGTTGTAAGGGAATGTATGGTGCAGGGGCTCTTGTCCGCTTGGGTACGGATAATCGATTTTATCATAAAACTTCACCACTGTTCCATCTGATTCTTTACGGCTACGTGGAAACCAAACCAATGAAGCATGATAAATTTCGCCAAAAATGCTGACGGGCTCTAACACTTTAATCCTTATTCCCAGGCTGCCGTTATATCCAAAAGGTATTCCTCCCCTGAAATGCTTGACATCCGTACCACCGACAGTTAATTTCATCAGAGGCAAACCTGTCAGAAAGCCGGCTTTCAGATAAGGGTTCAGCTTTTTTTCATTATTCATTATGAAAATCATGGAAGGACTTACCGAGATAAGTGATCCCCTGAATTCTTTTGTTAACATGCCCGGAACAGTAACTTTCTGCCCCGTACTGTATCCCAGCAAGGCTTCAAAACCAATATGGCTTTTGGTAAAATAGCCAAGGGCTGCAGAAATATTGATGCCTCCACCAAAGCTCCCATAGATGTTTTCATCGTAAGTAGTAGCGTAATACACCCCGATTATTTGTTTTTGGGTGGGAAGCCCATACCCTGCCTGACCTTTTATAAAGAATGACTGGCTTTTTATCTGTACTGAATATAATAATATTATTACAACAGCGCCAAGTTTAATAACTGTTTTCATGTATTTTTTTCTGCAAAATTAAGAATAATTAATCACAAGTATTTATGTTTTCTGGCACAAAATTATCTTTGTAAGCTACCCTAAATTAAGCATACCATGGGAATCACTGAGTTTATTGCCACCTATGTAACTGATTTTATCGATAAGACGGGTTATATTACCATATTAATCGGAATGACAATGGAAAGTATGGTTTTCCCGGTTCCAAGCGAAGCAGTCATGCCATTTGCCGGTTTTCTGATCGCTGAAAGCCGTTTTACTTTTGCCGGTGTTATTGGATTCAGCACTTTGGGGAGCCTGATAGGCTCCTATTTATCTTACCTGATCGGCAGATATGGCGGAGAGCCTTTTATCAATAAATTTGGGAAATATCTTCTGCTTGACCACGAAGAGCTGGAAATTACCAATAAGTTTTTCAGCCGTTACGGCCAGCTGACTGTATTTATCAGCAGGTTTATCCCTGTGGTGCGACATCTGATTTCGATACCAGCAGGGATTGCCAAAATGAATCTTTTCAGGTTTATGTTGCTGACCCTGATTGGCGCAGGAATGTGGAATGCCTTTCTGGCCTGGTGTGGATATTATCTTCGCCAACGCTGGCATCTGGTGATGGAATACAGCCATGTGGTGGATATTGTTGTTTTGGTTATTTTGGTTCTGCTGTTTTTAATGTTTGTCTATCGCCAATACCGGAAATACACAAAAAGGAGACTGTTGGCAAAATAATAGATTTTCGAGCAGAAGATCAACCATTCCTCGCTAAAAAAAATTGTCATTGATAATTCAGAATCACATATTCAGGAAAGAAAAAGCACAGAAGAAAAATATCCTGATTATTTAATCCGATTTATTTCACCCAAAAGGATTATTTTGTCAAATGATGAAAAGCAGCAGGAAGGATAAAATCAAGTGGGGCGTACTGGGCTCGAACCAGTGACCTCTTGCCTGTCAAGCAAGCGCTCTGAACCAACTGAGCTAACGTCCCAAAGCCTTTATTTTGGCACTGCAAAATTATACTTTTTCAAAAGATATTTTTCTGATACCGTTAAAATTTTTACGCTCATTCTAATGTTTTCAACCGGCCTGTCGTTTTGACCCTTTGGCTGGTCGGCAATTTTTTCTGCCACCTCCATTCCGGATATAACCTTTCCAAACACGGTATAGCCACCATTTAAGTGTGGTGTACCATTTTTGTTGATGACGATATAAAACTGCGACCCGCTCGACCTGCGTTCTGGATTGATGTTGTCGCCTTCGCGGGCAGCTCCCACAGCCCCGTATTCATGTTTCAACTGTGGACGAATTTCAGCAGGTATAGTATAATCAGGACCTCCTTGTCCGTCATTCAACGGATCGTTGTCTTTCGAATTGGGATCGCCTCCCTGAATAACAAAGTTTTTTATTACCCTGTGAAAAGTTGTTGAATCAAAATATCCCTCACGGGCAAGTTTGATAAAATTTTCCTTGTGCTGAGGGGTTTCCTGATAGAGCCAGATTAATATTTTTCCAAACTTTGTTGAAATTTCAGCTATCTCATGTTTCTTTGATGGCTGCTGAGCTACACATGAAAAACCAAATAACAAAAACAAATAAATAGCCGTATTTTTCATCATTTTCAAGCCTTTTTCTGTCCCTGAGCTTCCCTCATAATTGCCTGCTCTTTTTTGCTGAACTCAATCAGAATAGGCGTTGAAACAAATATGGAAGAATAAGTTCCAACAATAATACCTATCAATAAGGCAAATGAAAACCCACGGATAACTTCACCACCAAACAGGAATAAAACGATAACCACCAAAAGAGTAGTACCTGCGGTTAGTAAGGTACGGCTAAGTGTTTCATTGATGGCCAGATTAATAGTTTCAAAGTAAGGCCTTTGTTTCAAAAGCCCAAGTTTTTCCCTGATCCTGTCGAACACCACCACCGTATCGTTTATGGAATAACCAATAATAGTCAGCAGGGCTGCGATGAATGCCTGATCAATTTCGAGGCTGAAAGGTAAAATATCTTTAAAAAGAGAAAATAACCCCAGAATAAAAAGAACATCATGGAAAGGAGTCAATGTAGCGGCAAGAGCATATTGCCAGGTCCGGAACCTGACAAAAATGTAAAGAAAGATAATGAAAAGAGAAATAACAATAGACCAGACAGCAGACTTTTTAATATCATCGGCAATAGTGGGTCCAACTTTCTGACGTGATAAGATTTCATGGTGATTATCGGGATAAACAGAATTTAAAGTTTTGCTGACTACCGTTTCAACCGAGTCGGATGCATTTTCAGCATTACTATTTATTAAAAATGAAGTGGTAATTTTTATCTGATTTTTAGGCCCGAAAATTTTTACTTCCGGCTTACCCTGAAGTGGTTCTGTCAGTTTCGTAGTCAGTTCATAGGCATCAACATTATTTTCGAAACGAATAACGTAAGAAAATCCTCCCCTAAAGTCAACACCATATTTAAATCCCTGTGTGAAAATGGAGATTAAACCGGCAACAATGACAACAGAGGAAAAGATGTAAGCATATTTTCTGACACCAACAAAATCAAAATGAATATTCTTAAACAGGCCTTCGGTCATTTTTGTTGAAAACGAGAGTTTTTTCTCCTTTTTAAGCTGGTTTTCAAAAATAACCCTTGAAATAAGGATGGCTGTGAAAAGCGAGGCCAGAATACCAATAATCAAAATGGTTGCAAAGCCATGGATAGGCCCTGAGCCAAAGAAATAAAGCACAAATCCGACAAAAAGCGTTGTAAGGTTAGAGTCGATAATGGCTGAATATGATTTCATGTAACCATCTTTGAGAGCAACCCTGATTACTTTTCCCAACGCAATTTCTTCTCTGATACGTTCAAAAATCAGCACATTGGCGTCAACGGCCATACCAATAGTAAGCACCACACCAGCCATACCCGGTAGGGTAAGTGCTGCGCCTAATGAGGCCAAAACACCTGTGATGAAGAACAGGTTGGCAAACAATGCAAGGTCGGCAACCCATCCGCTTTTGCTGTAATAGAAAATCATAAATCCGACTACTGTCAGAAATCCGATTATCAAAGAAAGAATACCTTTTCTGATAGACTCTACTCCAAGCGAAGGTCCGACAATGGCTTCCTCTATGATACGTACACGGGTCTGAAGTTTTCCGGAATTAAGAATATTGGCAAGGTCCTGAGCTTCTTCCTGTGTGAAACCACCGGTAATCTGAGAATTCCCTCCTGAAATTTTTCCCTGAACTGTCGGGAATGAACGGACAAGACCATCGAGAACAATGGCAATACTTTTACCAACATTGGCTTCTGTCATTCTTTCCCAGATTTTGGCTCCTTCATTGTTCATGCTTAACGACACTTCACGTTCTCCAAGCGGAGAAATATCCACTCGTGCATTGGTAACACTTGAACCATCCAGGCGTGCTTTTTTATCGAGTGTAGTGATTTTCAGAGCAATCAACTGGTAAATGGATTCATTTTTATCAATAGGTTTGGCTGTCCAGGCAAATTTGACATCAGGAGGTAAAACGGCTTTAACATCCGGGTCTTCAAGATACTTGTTAATTTTAGCTGTGTCATAGAAAAATGCTGTTCCCACGACAGGTCCTTTGATATAAAATGCACCCTGGTCGGTACGATTGACAGCCGGAGCCAGGTAACGGTAAATGGGATATTTTTTATTGAACTCTTCCTGCGTCAGGTTTGCGTTTTCAGCTGAATCTGATTTTTCTTTCTGTGATGCAGTGTCTTTGGTCGTTACTGTTTTGGAAACCGCCTGAGTATCTTTTCTGGCAGCAGGTGTTTTGAAAAACTCTTCGGCTTTTTCAGCTTTTGTCGTATCACTGATACTGTCTTTCTCCAGGCTGAGCTTCTTGCTCAATACCTTGTTGACTTCTTCGAAATATGGTAAAATTTCTTTATTTTCATAGGTTTCCCAGAATTCAAGGCGGGCTGTACCCTGTAACAATTTTCGAATTCTTTCCGGATCGTCAACACCAGGCAATTCAATCAGAATTCTTTCAGTTCCTTCAAGAAGCTGAATATTGGGCTGTGTAACACCAAATTTGTCAATTCTTTTTCGAAGAACCTGGTAGGTACTTTCCAAAGCACCTTTAGCCTTGGTTCTTAAAAAATTAAGCACTTTGTCGCGTGAAGCACCTAATTCTATCTCATCTTTGTTCTCAAGTGTCGCAAAAAAGGATGAAATATCAATGTTGGGATTGATTTCGTAAAGTGATTCATCAAACAGGGTGATAAAGTCTTTCTGACTGTTTTTTTGTTTTTCCTTTGCCATCGCCAATGCACGCTGAAACTCTTTTTCCTGATTATTACCTGAGAGTTCCCGAATAAGGTCTTCCAGTTCCACTTCAAGAATCACATGCATCCCACCCTGCAGGTCAAGTCCAAGGTTGATTTCCCTTTCTTTACACTCTGCATAAGTATATTTCTTTACCAATACATTGTAAACAGGTTTGTGAGCTATCGAATCCAGAAAGTTTTTTTCGATCTGTTTATCCCCATTGGCAATTCTTTTAGCTTTACTTTCCAGTAAATATGTTTTGACGGTAAATGAAATGTGAAAGAGAGAAACGATTGCCAGCGCAATGGCAAAAAAAGTAACAGTTCCTTTATTTTTCATGGACGAACAATTTGTTGTTAAACTTTATTTCTGTTTAAAAAACTTTATTTTTTAAGAAGTGCAAATGTACTTGAATAATTATTAATTACTTGCAAAAACTAAATTCATTTTCTTTAGGCATTAAGCTTGCCCGATAGAAATACTATATCGTAATTTTGAAGGGCAAAAATAATCAGTCCGGAAAGTGCTATGGAAAATGTTGACTTACAAAAGGAGAATATCCAACTCAGGAATACCTACCGGACTTTATTGCGTGCTGCCCGACCCTATGTCAGCAATGCTGAAAAAAAGATTATCCGTAAAGCATTCAACTTCGCTTTGAATGCACATAGAGGAATGAGACGAAAATCAGGAGAATTATATATATTTCACCCGCTTTCTGTCGCCATCATTGCGACCAGAGAAATCGGACTGGGCTGTACTTCCATTGTGTGCTGTTTGCTACATGATGTAGTTGAAGATACAGACGTAACCTTAGAGGAAATAGAAGGCATTTTTGGGCCTAAGGTGGCTAAAATTATTTCCGGCCTGACTAAAATCAGTGATTTTATCGGACATACTCCTTCCATGCAGGCTGAGAATTTTAAAAAAATATTACTGACCATGTCGGAAGACCTCAGGGTTATTTTAATCAAGATAGCCGACAGGTTGCACAACATGCGGACACTGGATGCTGTCCCAAAACAAACCCAGCTTAAAATATCCTCTGAAACGCTTGAACTATTTGCTCCCTTAGCTCACCGTCTTGGACTTTTTGCTATTAAAAGCGAGCTGGAAGACCTGGCATTTAAATATACTGAGCCTCAGTTGTATCAGGAAATTGACGCCAAAATAAGTGCTTATAGTGCACAAATGAACAGGTTTGTTAAAACCTTCATGAAACCAGTGCAAAAAATTCTTGACCAGCAAAATTTCAAATATGAATACAAGGCAAGGTTTAAATCCAGATACAGCATTTACAAAAAGATGCAGACGCGAAACATAGATTTCAGTCAAATCTATGACTTATTTGCCATCAGAATCATTATTGATAACTCTGTTGATGAAAAAACAGATTGCTGGAGGGTTTATTCAATCATCACAGATTTTTATAAACCTAACTCTGACAGAATGAGAGATTGGCTTTCAACGCCAAAAATAAATGGTTACGAGGCCTTGCATATTACCGTCATGGGTCCGACCGGCAGATGGGTTGAAATTCAGATACGTTCCCGCAGGATGGATGATATTGCAGAAAAAGGTTTTGCTGCACATTGGAAATACAAGGAAAATGCAAACATGCAGGATTCCACTCTGGATGAATGGATCAAACAGGTTAGTGAAATTTTGTTAAACCAGGATGGTTCTGCTATTGAGTTTTTCGACCAGTTTAAGTTAAATCTTTTTTCCGGAGAGGTTTATGTTTTTACTCCCAAAGGGGAAATGAAAGTATTGCCCTCTCAATCAACAGTGCTGGATTTCGCATTTTATATCCACTCAGATATTGGCTTGCATTGCATAGGGGCAAAGGTTAATTCAAGGTTGGTATCGCTAAACTATCCACTCAATAATGGCGATCAGGTAGAAATATTGACTTCCAGCAAACCTCAGGTTAAGCATGAATGGTTAAATTTTGTCAAAACAGCAAAGGCTATTTCGAAAATCAAACAGGCATTAAAAGAAGAAAGAAAAGAATTTGCTGCAAAAGGTGAGGCAATCTTACACAAAAAACTCCAGTTGGAAAATCTCGAAAATGAAAAAAGCATCGAGCTCCTCACCGATTATTTTAATCTTGGATCTGATGAAGAACTATATTACTTTATAGGTACCAATAAAATTGATCATTCCGATTTGCACAATGCCTTCAGGGCATTAAGTTTTGTGGAGAAAAAGGAAAACAAAAATCAGGTTAATAAAAATCAGGAAATTATCATTCTTGATGATCAGGTGGATGTACCTTATAAGTTTGCCAGTTGTTGCAACCCGATACCCGGAGACAAAATCTTTGGATTTTTAACTGTTGGTGAAGGAATTATTATACACCGTACCAATTGTCCGGCAGGTATTAAATTAATGGCAAATTATGGCTTTCGAATAGTCAATGTGGATTGGCCTGAGAAAAGATCTATCAATACGGAATATTTTTCTGTTGGTATTTTTTTCAGAGGCATTGATAATATAGGAATGCTGAGTAAAATATCTGATATCATTTCCCGTCAGTTTGAAATCAATATGAAATCCATATCTGTCAATTCAAATGCGGGAGCATTTGAAGGCAGAATTGTCGTCAATATTTATGACACCAAACACCTCGATGCATTAATTGATAAGCTCAAAAGTATTGAAGGAATGGAATCAGTAAAACGATTCCATGTGGAAGATGCAGCAAAGTAATTAAATTAATTTTAATCAGAATAATTCTTTTAATTAACTTTGAACCTTCAAAATTTAGTAAATGAAAAAATCTAAAAAAGACATCTACAGCGAAGTAAGGGAGATATTTACAAATTACCTTGCTGCTAAAAATTATCGTAAAACTCAGGGTCGATATGATATTTTGTATGAAATTTATTCATTTAACGAGCATTTTGAAGTTGAAACTCTTTACATTTCATTAAAAAACAAGAATTATCATATCAGCAGGGCAACCATCTACAATACCGTAGATTTATTGCTTGAATGTGGCCTGATAGTCAAACATAGCTTTGGAAAAAAAGCCGGCACCTATGAAAAAGCTTATGGCCATCATCAGCATGATCATTTAATAAATATTGAGAATCAGGATGTCATTGAGTTTCACGATGACCGTATTAACGAACTTGTTGAAGATATTGCCCGCCAGTATAATTTCTCGGTTTCGCACTATGCTTTCACTATTTATGGAAAGCCAGAAGAAAAGTAGGTAATTTATAGTCCATTGAAAATCTTTTATTTATTTTATGCCTGTTGATGTTTTGTTAGGTCTGCAATGGGGAGATGAGGGTAAAGGAAAAATCATTGATACATTAAGTCCCCGGTATGAAATTGTTGCCCGGTTTCAGGGAGGCCCTAATGCCGGACACACCTTATTAATAAATGGTAAAAAATTTATTTTTCATACGCTTCCTTCAGGAGTGATTCATACCCATACTAAAAATATTCTAGGTACAGGCATGGTTATCGATCCTGTTACGTTGAGAAAAGAAATAGAAATGGTTGAAAATGAGGGGATTAATGTAAAAAACAGCATTTTAATTTCTGAAAAGGCTCATTTAATACTTCCTTCTCATAAATACCTGGATGCATTTTTTGAAAAAAAGATGGGTGAAAATAAGATCGGTTCTACCCTGAAGGGAATAGGCCCGGCTTATCAGGACAAAATTTCAAGAGTAGGCTTACGGATGGGGCATGTCAAATCCAATCATTTTCATGAACTCTATCAAATCCTTAAACAACGACATTTTGCATTGCTTGACGATGCAGGTAAAGACTTGTCGGAGAGTGAAGAGGGAAAATGGTCAGAAGCCATTGAATTTCTTAAAAATTATCCTATAGTCAATACGGAGAATTACTTAAATGAATCATTAAAAGACAATAGAAAAGTTCTGGCAGAGGGAGCACAAGGCACTTTGCTTGACATTGATTATGGCACCTATCCGTATGTAACTTCTTCCTCAACAATTGCGGCAGGAGCCTGCACCGGATTGGGGATTAGCCCAAAATACGTTAATGAAGTTCTCGGTGTCTTTAAAGCATACACCACACGTGTGGGTGAGGGACCTTTTCCAACTGAACAGGTAAATGAAATTGGTGAATTTTTAACTGAAAAGGGATGTGAATACGGCTCTACTACCGGAAGAAAACGCAGATGTGGATGGCTCGACCTTGTTGCACTTAAATACGCCATTATGATAAATGGTGTAACTTCCCTTATAATTACAAAATCCGATGTTCTTTCTTTCCTGGATGAAATAAAGGTTTGTTCGCAATATTCAGACGACAGCATGAAGCGTGTTGAATTTTCAGAGCTTTATTTCGGTGGAAATATTCATCCTGAATATCAAACGTTTAAAAGCTGGAAAACCGATATTTCACAGTTAAAAGAATATGATGAGTTGCCTTCAGCATTTAAAGATTATCTGAAATATATTGAAAATGAAACAGGTCTGAAAATCAGATTGATTTCAACCGGGCCCGACAGAAATCAAATGATTCAGCGATAAAAAAAAGGGGACAAAAATGTCCCCTTTTTAATTTATTTCAAACATCATGATTACCATTCCCAAAGGTCATGTTCCCAATTGAAAAGTTTTTCCTTGATTTTTTCTGATTCCAGAAAAGCATCCAGCGTACTTGATTTAAACTCTTCAAACTGTGTAATGGCATAGTCGAATGCATTTGATTCTTTGGTAATGTAACTTGTAAACATTCTGTGTTCGAACCAGTCGAGGTAATTCATCCTCATGGCATCATTGTGTCTGTTAAATATTTCCTGACTGACAAGGATTTTCTTGAAATCTTCCCATTTTACCCAAAACATTTCCTGCTCATTCAATTCAACCCCACCTACTCTTGGTTTGTACATAGGGGCAATTGCAATAATACGCCAGAAAAACATTGACCTTTGTTTATCAAAGATATAATCTTCCATCAGGCGGTATTTGATGATCTTTTCAGGGCGGAATGGGTTAATGACGGTGGAATCAATGTAATAGTCAGGATAATTTTCCGGGTCAGGATAAATCTGAATAACTTCTTCTTCCCCGCCTAGTTTTAAAATTTCTTCGGCTGTATAAAATGAAATTAAGGAGTCATTTTTATAAGCAGTAATGGGTGCACTGCCATATCCCTGTGTAACTGCCTCATAAATAATACGATAGAGTGGGCTACGTGGCCATTTCATGATGACATTCATTTTTTCACGCGAATCAATGATTCTCTGAATTCTCCACATCATCATCACATCAGCTTCACGCAATGGTGGATAAGGAATAATGGAACGCTCCTTAATGGCTTTTTTCTCATAAGTAAAGTCACCATATTCCGTTTGAGCAGAGGCAAGATGTATAAAGACTGTTACCACAATAACAGTTGCTACAAATTTAACCAGCCAAAAGAAATTTTTATTAATCATGGCAATAATTTATTTAACAGTTAACACAACGGCACCGGGAATCTGTTTATTGCCTAATCCGGGTGCTTCGGCCCAGATATTAGTTACAATAAGCATATCACCTGCACCGGGAGCGGTCATCCAGCCTTTCATTTCATTTGTCAGCTGTGCACCATTCCCATCAGCAAACTGAGCATTTCCTCTTTTGGGTTGATAAACCATTTTAAACTTGGTTACTCTGTAAGTCAGATCAAATGCAAAGTTTTCCAGTCGGGCAGCTACCATATTAATCGTACGTAATTCAGCAGCACTGATTTCCCCTCCTGATTTTGACCCCAGATAAGGAACAGGAGCAGGAACCTTTTTCAAACGAAATTCGCCAGAACCTGCATTCTTGATACCTCCTCCGGGAAGATTTACCGTAACATTTATTTTTGCATTTTCAAGTTTAAATTGTCCTTTTGGCTCAGGAACAACAACAATAAAATCACCGGGTTTTCCAGCTACCGGAGTAATAGATCCACCGGCAGTGGATGATATGGAAGCTTTCACATCGGTAGGCCTGAAACCAGGAACAGAAATAGAAAACGGATTTTCAAGACCCATGTAAATAACATTCATTTTGGTGGGTGAAATAATTGCCGGTGCATTGAAAACGTCATAAGCCAATTCATAAGGATACTTGGTCTTTTCACCTGTTGATTTATTGGTTACAACAATTTCTCCGCTGAACTTGAATGATCCCTGTGATGCAGTGCTTCCCACATAGGTGGCTTTACCATTTTTTACCTCAAGAGGTTTTCCACTCAGAAAAATTTCAGGTTGTTGATTAGAGTCATAAGCAGCAAGTAATATTTCTGCTTCGTACTTTTCACCCACAGCAACTGCACTCTTTCCCGTAGTAACACGAACAACGGGAATAAGCGTATTGAATTTGAAGTCTAATTTTCCAATCTGACTCAGTAATTCAGTATTTATATTCTGTTGTGTTGTGCGCACATCTGATTGGATTTTGGTTAAAAGCGTTACACAGGCAATAACCGGAACCATGTGAAAACGTTCAGCTGCCCATGTTTTACCGGGAGTCATTGCTTCTTCTTTCTTGATAATTATTTTCGGTTCGAAAGTAGCCCAGTTATTCTTGATATTATCAACTGATTTGGCTATTTCTTCAAGTTTTGCCCGTGTTTTGCCAATTTCCTCCTGCAGTGCATCACCTCTTTTGTTGTTTACCATAATACGGGTAACACTTTCAAGGTCGTCCATGCTTTTATATGCACTGTCGTTTTCTTTGGCATTCCATTCCATCCCTCCACTCTCTTCAACAATCAGGTGCTTTAAATTTTCGATATAGGTATAAAGTTCATCACAAGCTTTATTAACTTCAACAGCTTTTGCCTGATACAGAGCGGCTTCTTTTGTGGTTTCTTTGAGCTTTTCAAAGTTATCCATCACTGCTATTTCCTGATTATCAATCAATGCAATGGTTTTTAACATACCATCGTTCACTGTTTTGAAAGCCAGGAGGATTTCCGCAGATACGTTGAGTGCAAGCAATGCCGTTAAAACCAGATACATCATGTTGATCATCATCTGGCGTAACGGATTGGTTTTTCCTACTGACATATTTTTAATTTTTAATCGTTACACAAAGATTTTTTCGTTTAACCACGGTAGGTCATTGCACTAAGCATATTCCCGTAAATATTGTTCAGTCCGGTAAGATTTTCATTCAATTTTGAAAATCCATCTTTAATCTGAACCGAAATAGAACCAACATCCGACAGGTTGGACAAAACTTCACCCAACTTATCCTGATACTGACTCATGATTTCTTTATGTTTCGATTGTTCATTCAGCTCAAGCTCATAAACGGAATTCAAAGCTGTCAGATTACTTGTTGCCAGCTTAATCTGGTCGAAATATTCTTTTGAAGAAGCTGATGCTTCGGAGAGCAATGTCATGGCTTCTGCAGCTTTTCCGTAAGATTCATTAATCTTATCCAGACTGGCTGATGCGACCTGTAATTTACCTGCATATTCACTGGTCAACACTGCAGCATTTCCAACTTCTTTCAAGCCATCAACGGTATTGGCAAGTTTGTTCATGCCTTCACCAAGTCGTCTTACCAGAGTGGTTTCAATTTTGGCTTCTTCCAGCATTTTTTCAATTTCTCCTGAAATTGACTTTTTAGCAGTTGATTCACCTTCTTCATGCTCATCAGTTACAGCAAGCTCAGGATAAACTTTCGTCCAGTCATATTCTTTCTGAACATCAAAAGCTGACAGAAAGAATATCAGTGCTTCTGTTGAAAGACCCAGTGTAAGCATCAAACCAGCGCCCTTCCAGTGCTGAATTTTAAACAGCGCACCTAAAATAACGACTGATGCACCCCATCCATAAATTTTTGCCATAAATGCTTTAAAAGCATGGCTTTGTAAAAAACTTCCTTTTTTCTTTGAAGGTTTTGATTTTGCCTTTGCCATCTTTTTCTGAATTTTAGTTAGTTGTTTAAGAATTTAAAAAATTAGTAATTAGAATTTTTATCTTTAATGGAACGACCCATATAAGTCATGACACAACGAAAACCGATGTAGGCTTTGGCTGTATCCTGATATTCATAGGAGCGTGTTCCATTTTGAAGCCAGTATCCGACATCTTTGAAAGAACCTCCGCGTATGGCTTTCCGTTTGATGCTTGCCCGTGATTCTTCATCTCCGACATTTCTGAAATAGTACGGATTCATATCATGAATTACACTGTTAATTCCTTCATCATAGGCATTATCGCACCATTCGGCCACATTTCCTGCCATGCAATACAAACCATAGTCATTCGGAAAATAACTGGTAACCCTGACAGGATAATACCCACCATCCTCTGAATAATTACCACGAAGAGGCTTAAAGTTAGCCAGAAAACAACCTTTGCTGTTTCTCAGATAAGGACCTCCCCATGGATATGGACTGAAATCTCTGCCGCCACGGGATGCATATTCCCATTCAGCTTCGGTAGGCAGCCTGAAATCGTTTACTTTTGGCATTCCAATCGATTTGTAATAATCATTGAGATATTTTGTCCTCCAGTGGCAGAATGCTCTGGCCTGAATCCATGAAACACCAACGACAGGATATTCGTCATAAGCAGGATGAAAGAAATATAATTGCGTAAGCGGCTCATTGAAAGCATAAGTAAAGTCTCTTATCCAGCAAAGTGTATCTGGATAAATTCTTACTTTTTCATTGCGGATAAATTTTTCCCTTGAGACAGGGGTTCCTTTACGGTTAAGTTCGTAATATTCTCTTTTGGCTGCTTCATTTAAGTCAAACCATTGATATTCATAAATATATTTTCTGACATCAAACTCATATAAATCACCTTCAAAAACTTCATTGCCCTGATAAAACATTTCTGCAAGGTTTTCCCTGATTTCCGGTAATTCATAATCAAGTTTGGTGCGCCAGTTAATGTATTCATCACCATTGGCATTTTCCATTACCCATGCATCTCCAAGGGTTTTTCGGGCAATTGAGTCACGAACCCAGTAAACAAACTGACGGTATTCGTTATTGGTAATTTCTGTATCATCCATAAAGAATGACTGGATGGTTACCTGCATAGGCCTTGATGTAAGCGCATAGATAATGTCTTCATCACTTTGCCCCATGTGAAATGTTCCCGTAGGTATGTTGACAGTACCATAGGGCTGGGGGTGATTCCAGATCATTCTTCCACTAACTCCAACAAGTTGACCCTTAGTATTCCTAAGTCCACAACTCTGAAAAAGGAAAGTCAGCGAAACGAACGCAAGTGTAATTAGCCTGAAGTCCTTTAGATATCTCATGATGTTGATAATTAATCAATCGGCAAATTTATACTTTTTTATTTTTATCCTGCAAATTTTTTAACGCAATTAATTTCAAGTTATTATATCCATAAATATTTTGTCAAAATTAAAGTTGTCATTTTAGCCTAATTATAGGGTTTTAAATACCTTGGTGACCAGATAATGTTGGGAATAACCACCTTTGTTTTGGTAACAATTTTGAAACAGTAATTGAATACAACTTCATGAGAACCAGTACTGTAGTTAAGAATCCTGGTAGTGGTCAGGTCGTAGGAATAGCCAAAAGTAAGCTGAGGGGTAAGTCGCATACCCAGCAATAAAGAAATATCTGCTGCAGGTGAACCCTGTCTGTAATTCAGGCCGCCATAAAATTTGTTTTTGTAAGTAACATTACAGTTGACATCAAATTGTTGTTTTGCTTTATCGATTTTGTAAAGTATCGATGGTTGAATTTCAATATCGGGATTGGCAGGTAATAAAAGATTATATCCGGCCACAACATAGGATTGCCTGACCAGTTTATTGGTAGGTCCGCCATAATTAAATTCTCCTCCTAAAAGATGCTGTGAGGAAATGCCAACATAAAACTTATTTGCAGTGAAAACGTACATCCCCAGCCCCAAATCCGGTTTAATATCCGAAGCATTCACAGGAATGCCGGGGTCGTTGGGATTGTCAGGTGGTTTCCAGACACCGTCAAAGGCACTTTGAATTCCTCCAACATTGGCACCTACCTGAATCGTACCGAAAGAAAAGTATTTTTTGAGGGAAAGTGTAAAATTTGCAGTCGTTCTTGATTCAAAACCATGTTTATCATTGATAACATAAAAGCCGGCTCCTCCAAGAAAATTTGAGCCGGGTATGGGAGCATGAATGCTGAAAGTTTGCGTTTGAGGGGCAATACCCTGATACTCATTGTCTCCACCAAACCCAAGCCATTGATTGTGATACAAAAAGGTCATACAGATAAATTCCGGGTTTGAACCTGTAAATGCGGGATTATAAACAAGTTTGTTAAACATATAGTTGGTGTACATAGGATCTTGTTGGGCATGAGCAATATTTGCAGAGAAGAAAAAATAGCCTGCCAGCAGACTGAAGTAAAGGTGTAACTGATTAATTCTCATAGTCATTTATCTTAAAAATGTACATAACGACTGAAATAACTGAATTGAAAACGCCTGCAAGATAATAAAATTGTAATATATGCAAGCTTTTCCAAAAAAATCTTCACTATTTGTTGACATTTTTAATATATTGCTCGATAGCCATTTTCATGGAAGGTGTTTGTGGGGTCGGAGCGGGAATATCCAGTCGCAGGCCTGCATCGACAACGGCCTTGCAGGTACTTTCACCAAAAGCGGCAATTCTGATGTCATTTTGAACAAATCCGGGGAAATTTTCACGCAAAGAGTTAATTCCGGCAGGGCTGAAAAATGCAATAATATCGTAACTATAGATATCAATATCACTCAAATCTGCTGACACGGTATTGTAAAGAACACTGCTTGAATATCGAATTCCATTGGCATCCAGAAACTCAAATAACTCATTACTGGAAATATTGGAACAGGGAATAAAATAATATTCGTGAGGATTTTTCAGTAAAAGCTCTTCAAGTGTGCGGTCTTTTGTTTTTGGGAAAAAAATTCTTCTTTTTCTGTAAGAAGTAAATTTCTGCAGATATAAGGCATAAGGTTCACTGAGACAGAAGAATTTCATTTCGTTCGGTATGTCAATCTTGGTCTCTTTACAAATTCTGAAAAAGTTTTCAATGGCCGTTCTGCTGGTCATGATCACAGCGGAATGATCAAGAATTCTTACTCTTTCCTTTAAAAAATCCATTGATTGAACAGGCTCAACCTTTATAAATTTTCTATAGGTAATTTTAACATTATATTTATTGGCTAAATCCTGAAAGGGGGATGTCTCATCCTTTGGCTCAGGTTGTGAAATTAAAAGATGCTTTATTTTCAATGCCTTAAATTTTAATTGTGATTCAACCCGATAAATTCTTTAATTATCGCAAAATAAAGCGATATTTCAAAGACGCAAAGGTATAACAAAACATAAAACAAATTTGACAGATTAATTTTTTTTATGATGAAATAATTTTTAATTAGCCTGAACAGAATCATGACAATCAGGAAAACTTTTATTATTTCTAAGGCAAACTTATTAATTGGCGGGCTTGCAAAGTAAATTAAAATCAGAAAAGGAATTAATAAGACTCCTGCCATTCTGTTAAAAGTGAGAATCTGACTCAAATGTACATTTTCAGTTCCTCTTTTAAAAAAGACACGATAAAAAATCCTGATGATCATGATTTGAACAAGGTATAACAATGTAATTATCCTGAAAATCTGCCAATAACCCATTACTGATCTGATTTCTGACAATTTAAGGAAAAACAGGGATAGAGAGAAAATAAAAATGATATCAAGAATAACATTATTAATTAATAGGAAGGACTGAGATTCCTTTTTCGACAAGTTATCAAGAAAAGAAGTGGTCGAATAAGTATTTCTGAAAATATTCAGGAAATAATCCGGATTTAATATCCTGATTAACAGAACGATTAACAACATAAATATCAGCGCAAAAAACAAATAGGTACTAAATAAGTTGTACTTTTCCCGGGGTTTTTCAGGATACAAAAGATGCATCTTTATTGTTTGGCTGTGCGTTTTCCAAAGATTGCTATCCTGATGATATTGAAAATGATAGACAGTAAATGGAACAGGTAAAGTGGTATCTGATGAAGGATGATATTTTTGTGAATATGTTAATGAAAAGAAGGTCAGACTAAAGCATAACAATATTCCTGCTTTGAGTTTCATTATTTATACAAGAGTTTAATAAACTGATTCAAATGTTCAACCGGAGTAATTTTTATGTTTTTAAAGGATTTATGCTGAAACTTATTGTAAGAAGAAATAAAAATCTGCGAAAAACCCAATTTTTCAGCCTCAAAAATTCTTCTTTCCAATTGCCTGACAGGCCTGATTTCTCCTGAAAGCCCAATTTCGCCAGTAAAACAGGTATCAGCCTGAATAGGGCTATCGAAAAAAGAAGAAGTTAAGGCCGAAACAATGCCGAGATCAGTAGCTGTGTCGGTGATTTTCAGCCCACCGGCTACATTGAAGAAAACATCCTGCGAAATAATTTTTAGTCCGCACCTTTTTTCCAGAACGGCCAGCAACATGGAAAGTCTTCTGTTATCGTAACCCGTACTGTTTCGCTGGGGAGTTCCATAATAAGTAGGAGTTACAAGTGCCTGAAGTTCAATTAACATAGGTCTTAGCCCTTCCAGCATGGCTGAAACGGCAATACCGCTTAAATGGCTCTGGCGGTGAGTGAGTAAGATATCTGAGGGATTGGATACTTCAATTAATCCTTTTTCCGACATTTCATAAATACCTAAATCAGACACTGAACCAAACCGGTTTTTGATTGTACGGAGAATTCTGTAGTCATAATTTCTGTCACCCTCAAAATACAGCACTGTATCAACCATGTGTTCGAGTAGCTTAGGCCCTGCCAGATAACCATCTTTGGTGATATGACCAATTAATATTAATGTAATATGCTGGTTTTTAGCAATCTCACTTAACCTCGCTGTGCAATCCCTGATTTGCGACAGGCTGCCTGCAGGGCTTTCGATATTGGAGGATGATAAAGTTTGAACCGAGTCAATGATGATAAGTTTTGGATTCAGGTGCTGGAGATATTGGATAATTAACTCAAGATTTGTTTCTGTCAGCAGGTAGCAGTCGGGATTGGCCAATCCAAGTCTTTTTGCTCTCATTTTGATTTGTGAAGCACTTTCTTCACCTGAAATATAAAGGCTTGAAAAGTTTTTCAGACGTAAAGCAAGTTGTAAAAGAAGTGTCGATTTACCTATTCCGGGTTCGCCTCCGATAAGTGTAACAGATCCGGGGATAAGTCCACCTCCTGTAATCCTGTTCAGTTCACCATCCGGCAGCATCAACCTGTCTTTCTCAGAAATCTCCAGATTCCCAAAGTTATCAATATTTATAGGCTTTGATGACCCGGCTAATTCCTGTTTTGATTTTTCAGGGACAATTTCTTCTGCAAAGGTATTCCATTCTCCACATGAAGGACATTTTCCCTGCCACTTCAATGAACTGGCGCCACAGTTCTGACAAATATAGGTTGTCTTTATTTTTGACATACTCTTGAAGTATTAATCAAACAAATCCTGCTTATCCATGTTATTTTCATACCATTCATCAATTTCAGAAGGCATCTCGGCAGCTTTTTTTGCCAGATAATCACATCTCTCATTTTCGGGAATACCTACATGCGATTCAACCCATTTGAATTTAACATTTTGCTTTTTAATCAGTTTTAAAATTTTCAGCCATAAATCAGGATTTTTTTTCCCTTTAAATCCTTTGCTGTGCCATGAATAAACCCATTTTTTTTCTATGGCATCGACCACATATCTTGAGTCTGAATAAACAGTAAAATTCAGTCCTTCTTTGTTCAGTGCTTCCAGTGCTAAAATAACCCCCATCAGTTCCATCCGGTTATTGGTAGTTTTTCTAAAACCTTTTGAGATTTCTTTCCTGTTTGAACCATATTTCAGTACAGCGGCACATCCACCTGGCCCCGGATTTCCGAGAGCCGAACCATCTGTATAAATTATTAATTCCGGTGGGTTTTTCATTACAGGGAATATTTGTTTTCGAGCATGGCAGAATATAACCCCTTGTATCTGTTTTGATAATGATGATAATGGGCATTAATGATTGAGATAACCTCTTCTTCATTATTCACTTTGAAAATGATATCGCCCTCCCATTCGACTCTTTTTCTGTCGTCAAGGCGTGTACCTGCCAGTTTTCCGCTCCATCCTTCAACATTGTAAGCAATAAGCATACGTTTGAAAGTCCATGCAAATGCCATTTCTGAAAGTGTTCCTGCTCTGCCACCGATAGCCACCACCACATCAGAATTTGCAACGATTGCATTGCGATAAGTATCTAATCCTGTTGCAATTACCACATCAAGATATTTATTTGAAATTTCGGGATCAAAGGTTGGCAAAATACCAATACAAAGACCATCATAATATTTTTCCGATTGCTTTGCCCCTTTTGCAACTGCTTCCATGATGCCGGTCATTCCACCTGAAACTATTCTGAAACCATTGTCAATCAGGGCTTTTCCTAATTGTTCCGATAATTTATAAATGGATGAATCTCTGTCAATTCCGGCATCTCCGATGATACCTACGGTAATTTTTCGCATGAAATACCAAATTAATTTTCATGCAAAGGTAACGAGAAGACTTAATCTTCAAGCAGATGCGAATAGTTTTCGATCTTTTTCAAACATTTCGCTGAAGGTCTGATGTATCCTATATCAAGCAACTTCAGCAAACGTGTTGTTTCTGCATATTCAGCCTCAAAATCCTGGCGGGTTTCTTTCAGCTGATTGATTGTTAACTCGCTTTCCTTATCAAGTTCGTTGTAAAATGACAATATTGCAAGATCTTTCCATGTGTCACTATGTTGCATAGGCATTTCATTTTGATGATTTTAACTTAGAAACGTACTTTCTGAAATATTATTGTAATGGGGCGATTTTTTTAATAACTCCCAAAATATTTTCTTAAAAACCATTCTGCGGCAAGCAGGAAAACAATAAGAAAGAATATAACTTTATTGTCAATCAAATCCCTTGTCTCATAGCTGAAAAAAGTAACGGGTTTAATTTCTTTGCTGTTGAAAATCTCTTTTGTTAACTGATTCATCGTTTCAGGATAAAACATTTTTCCGTTATTGTTGATGGCCAATTGGTACATCAGATGATGATCGGCCGTTAATTCCAAATGTTCCAGCTCTGTTTTTTTAACGATCAAAATTGCTTTGATCTGTGTTTTTTTCCCGTCAATAATTGTTTCAGCAACTAATAAATATTGCCCCTCGGGAAAATAACCGGCATTCACCCGATAACCTTCACTGCTTTCCTGAAACTGAAAGTTTGTCGATTTGTTTTCAGAATTAATGACAGAAAGCATGATTTGTGCATTCTTCTGCTTTTCATAACTTTTATTAAGCAATTCAACAAAAATTTCAATCTGTTCATCTTCATCGAAAACATACGTTGGCTGGCTAAACCGGAACAGCCTTCTGTCTTCCTTCAGGGATAAAAAGCGGATGGTTTTGGATAAAAATTCATTAAAAAACTCCGTTTTTCCTGAAAGCTTAAACTCGGTCATTTTCCATCGCCAGATTCCTTCACCACAAATCAATGCAGCCCTTTTTTCTTCATTTCGGAAAAAAACAATCAATGGTCTTTCAGTTTTGACATTTCCGATTTTCTGATAAAACAATGTCTGATTTTCACCGGAGATTTTGTAATTGCCATAAAAAGTAGTCAGGGGAGGTAATTCATTTATCATTCCGGAAGGAGAATTTTCGAGTTCAAAATAGCTGAAATGTTCGGATAAAACAGGTTGTGCATTTTCGAATGATCGCTTGTTTTGCAATATCTGCAGGCCTGTATTCAATCTGTTGAAATTTCCGGCTGAACTTTGACTTCCGAGGATATAAAGTACCGGTATTTTTTGTTTGTTCAGATAATCCAATATTTTTACGGCAGGTTGATTTTCAGAAGGCAATTGATGAAGAATGACAACTGTCCGGTTTGAAATATTTTTGTCTAATAATGCCGGATTTGCTTCAATTTCAGCAGCCAGATAATCCTCTACTTCAAAATTATTGGATTCCCTGAAGGCTGATTTTATGGCTGAAATATCGGGGTGCGGGCTGTTGCCAATCAGTAAAATCTTATTTTTGTTTTCAAGGACTTCAACATAGAAATCCCTGATATTATTTTTCCATGTAATTTCATTTTTCAGAAAGTTGAGGGTTACCGTATATTTTTGAATACCTGATTCTTCTGCATCTATCAAAGCATCTGTTTCATAGAAAAAAATATTGTCTTTTATTGGAATAGTTGTATTAAAAACCGTTTTACCGTTATGGATTATTTTTAAAACTGCACTTTCCCCTCTGCATTTCCGGGCTTCAATGAACATCTTGACAGGAAACTGATTCCCTTTAAAGGAAATATCATTAAAAACCACATTTTTAATTTTCAGATCTCTGCGTGGAGATGTGTCTCCAAGTGCAACGGTATAGACCGGACAGGAAAAAACAGGTGAAGCCAGTAAAGGATCGCTCCCCTGATTGTAAATGCCATCAGACATGATAATGATAGCTCCTGCATTCCGGTTATAGGTCTGCTCATATAAGGAATTAATCATCGCAGAAATATCCGTCCGTTTTTCTTTGAAGTCGGCCTTAGCATTCTTTTTAACCTCGCTCCCAAAGCTGTAGCTGATGACTTCGTATTTTTCTGACAGTTTTTCTTTCAGATCATTATATTCATTAAAGAAATCTTTTCTGTAATACTGGCTGTCTTCATTTAAAACTATGGATTCTGAATTGTCAAATGCCATTACGATAAATGGCTTTTCTATCTTTTTGTAAAATTTTTTGATAAAGGGAGATAAAAGGAAAAAGCTAATCAGGGTGATGGTTAAAAACCTTAGGAGAATCAGAAGGCTTTTAGGGAAAGAGAGAAGTTTTTCATTCCTGAAAAAACTTTTTTTCCCGTACATCAGCCAGGTAAGAGTAAAACCAAGGATAATGCAAAAAATAATTAGCCACAATGGATAAAGAGTATGAATCACGCCAAATAAAAATTTGAATACAATTATCAAAAGGAGTGCAAAAATACGGGATTGTTATAGTTGGCTCAAGAGAAATTACTTCAGCCGCTTTCTGACAAGCTGAATCTCATTTTCATTTAGCTGAAAAATATTGTAAACCAGTTGGTTGAGTTCATTATATCTGATTTCAAACAATTTTTCATCCATCGTTGAAAGTACGATTCTGTCATGTAGCTTTTCTATTTGCTTCAAGGTTTCCTGAGGTAAAACGGGCAATGGCAGGCTTTCAAGGTGGCTCCGCAGCACTTTATGGGTAAAATATTTTTGTCTGAAAATAAACTGATAGAGCTCGGAATTAAATAAACAGGCAATGACTTTCATCGGATAATCTTTTAGTTTGGGGATCACAGCATTGGCACTGTTGAGCGTCAGGTGTTTTCCCGTATCATAGGCAAACACAAGCCTGTTAGAAATAAAACGGTAAATGAGTTTTTCTTTTGCCTTGAATTTATGTAAAGGAGAAGCCTGTTGCAGTTGACTCGGGTCGTAAAAGATGAAATTTGAAGCAGTTTTTATTCTGAAGGGCTGAATATCAACACCTTTAAGAATTTTCTGATAGCCTTTCTTTTTGATTTTAGCTAAAAACTTCGAGTTGTCTCCTGTTACAATTCCCAATACCCAGTCAGCATTTCCTGTCAGGGTAATATGGGGAAAAGCCCAGATTTTTTCCAGTAATCTGACATCTTCCTCTGTGTTATGAATATCAAAGATAAACTGGTCGTTCCGTAAAAAGCGAATAGGGGAAATAAAGTACTGTCTCCCGTTTTCGACAGAAGTAAGATAGGCTTTCTCCGGATTTTTTTTCTCCAGATCAATCCTGACAACCGGACTGAAAACACCTGAAAATACGCGGTTATAATTTTTAATTTTCCTGATTTCTGCATTTTTTAAGATAAATGCCCTGATGTCTTTATGGGTTTTGATATTCAGAATGGATTCAGGAAGCAAATAGGAAAGATAACCTCCTTCCTGAAGAAGGTTAAGTCCGATAAAGATAAAATAGGAATATGATTCCATGCTGAGTATTTCCGGGTAATATTCTTTCAGAAAAGTCAGCTGTTCGTGGCGGAATTCAGCCCCCCATGGCGGATTACCCAGAATCAGGTCAAATTTTCTGTATTTTCTGCTATGATCGTCAAGCGAATAATTGTAAATGAAATTTCTTTGATAAATATTCGGATTAAAGTCAAAATCGCTGAAAAGTATCATCAGATTAATGCGTGCTATCTGAACAGCAACCGGATCAATATCATAACCCCAAAGGCAGGTTGGCTTCAGCAGGCGTCCCAGTTTTTTAATTCTTTCGCCAGCAGCCAGTAAAAACTGACCGCTTCCGCAGCACAAATCCAGTATTTTAGCATTACCCTTGATTTTGTTGAGGTATTCTCCAGCCATTTCATCGCATATTTGTTTTGGCGTATAAAATGACCCGTTTTTTGACTTTTCACCCGAAGATGTCAGCGACTGATAAATAACACCGATGGGATCGCTTATCTCTGGAAGCTGAAAATCAAGCAATTGTTGATACAGGTCAGTCTTTTTCTCAAAATCAAGGTGTGTCTGCCAGAGATTAAGCTCCTGAATGACGTTGATATTATTACTTTTCTTGTTGTATAGTTTTAGCAATTCCCTGAAAGGAAGCTTAAGTAATAAACCGGATGAAATAAGGTGATTTAAACAAAGACTGAAAATGCTTTCATTGATATTTAACTGATTTTCAATGATGTATTCGTAAATAAGTTTTATTTTATGCGTATCTTCAGGATGGTCGAAATGTTCATCAGGAATAAAAGTTTTGTTCGAATTTTTTTTATTGGCTCTGGAATTAAGACGCCCGATCAGTCCGCTTTCAATTTTTTTCTGAAGGTTTACTATTTCAGAAAAACTGAAGAAAACTCCTTTATCGGCACGGATGCCATTCAGATAACCTTGTTTTTCCCAGTTTAAAATCGTTGCTGAAGAAACCCCCAGCTGACGGGCTGATTCCATTAAAGTCAGATTCTTTTTCATCTTAAACCGACTGACAAATATCTATGACATCTGAGAACAAACATTCAGAATTTATCAACAAGTCATAATTATGACTACGTTTTAAATCCCCTGTTTTCCACAGAGAAAAAATTTTGTATAATTTAAAAAAGCTGTATTTTAGCATCCCAATAATATGTCAATTTCTAAACAGTAATAAGCAAAATTACAAGATTATGAAAATTTTAGGCTGGATTGGAAGAATTATTTTTGGACTGGCATTTATGGGGTTCGGAATTAATCATTTCAGGAAAACAGAAAAAATTGCAGGATATATTCCCGATTACATTCCCTGGCATACGTTCTGGGTATATTTTACAGGTATTGCATTTATTCTTGCCGGAATCAGCATTGCCATTCATTATAAGTCAAAAATTGCAGCCATTGCCCTTGCAGCTATGATTTTCCTTTTTATTGTCATTCTCTATCTGCCCGACATGATGTCGTCAAAAATGGCGATTGTTAATTATGGTGCTTTTATTGGAGCCGCTCTGTTTGTGGCTGCCAATTCAAAAAGCTGATTGTTTTTTTTTGTTTTATATGAATTTTTTAATTGTTTGAAAAAACTTTAACTGGCATGAAAATCGCATAAAAGCGAATCAATATTTAACCCTTAAAAATTTTCACTATGAAAAAAGTTAAAAATCTCTTATTCTTTTTGTCATTATTAGCCGGTCTGACCTTTGTTATCAGCAGCTGTGTTGATGAACCTGTTGTTTCAGACCTTGATGTAACCGTTACAGCTAATAAAACAATTCTGATGAATGGTGACACTTTAAAAATCACTATTGAGGCAGTAACGACCAATGATAAGATTACCAACATTACAGCCGTTAAAACCGGTGGAACTGCATTGAATGTACCTGCCATCACTGACAATAAAAACTACACCGGTGTTGCAGAATACATTGTAAATGATGCAGATGGTGATCTGGAATTTACTGTTACAGTTTCGAGTCAGGAAAATGCCACTCCCGTTGTGAAAACATTGAAAGTGAAAGTAGTTTCCGCTATTGAAGTTACACTTGGTGCTTCCGCAAGTCCGCTGCCAAGTTTCATAAATGGAACTACCCTTCAAACTTATACCGCTACTCAGGCATTTGCCAATCAGGATCAGGTTGACCTCGTTTATACCTGGAGTGATACAGAAGGAGCCATTATCGGTGCCCCTGCCGACAATGCATTTGTCCTGGCTAACTGGACCACCAAACATACCACCAAAATTGCCCGTATTTCAGAAGAATCTTTATCCGCAGTCAGTGGTGTTACCGGAACTTCAGTCAGAAATCTCGTTGTTGGGGATAAACTTGGATATATTACTGATTCAGGCACCCAGGGAATTATCATTGTAACTGCTATCGTAGTTAATAACAATGGCAATACTACCTTTAAATTTAAGGTAATCAAATAATAAATCCATAACAACTTAAAAAAGGCTGTTTCTTTGATGAGGCAGCCTTTTTTTTTTACCTCAGAAGTGAAATGGTACCGTAATAATATTTGGCTATTCCATTGGTACCTTTTGCTGTTAAATGATAATAATAGATTCCATCCTGACAAGGATTTCCACTCAGGGTACCATCCCATCCTTCATTTAACCTATTGCTTTCAAATACTTTTTCTCCCCATGAGTTAAAGATAATCAATTGAAATTCAGTAATAAATGCACCAACAGGCAAAAAGACCTCATTCAGATTATCTCCGTTTGGGGTAAAAGAATTGGGAATGAATAAACGGAATGGTGTAGGTGTACAGACAATATTAGAAGCCGATTCAAGCTGATCAGGATTTCTCATTGCAATGATACGGTAACAATAATAGTCAGCATCGAATTGTGAGAGATCATCTCTGAAACTAAAGTCGATGCCGGGATTGGCAGCAGGACTGACAAAGCCGATGGGAATGAACTCATTCTCACTGATGTAGGAAACACAAGCAGGACTTGAGCATGGTGCTACTTCAACCTGATAGGATGAAACTCCCCATGGCCAGCTCTGATAAGCTGTCCATTTTAATAAGTTTAGTGCTTCATTTGTATCTGTCTGCAATAAAACAGGTTTCCCGAAATTTTTCGACAAAACGATATTATTACAACTGTCAGTTAAACTGATTCTGTAGTAATAGCTTATTTTATTTACATCGCATGAATCGTCATAAGCAGAAAATACATTGGCATACAGAATTTTAAAAGGTTTAAAATCGTTTCCGTTTACTGATTTCTCAAGTGTAAATGATTTTACCAATCCGCTATCCGGAGGTAGCCACTCAATAAGCGGTTTCTGATCGATGATGGTAGCCCTGACAATTTCATTCTGATGAGTTTTGCCCGGAATTTTCAGAGTTTTAATGATTTCTGCTGTACAACCCCTGTCAGAGATTGCCTGATGAATGACAGGATATTCTCCCGGACTCAGATACAGGAAATTAGGGTCCTTGTTCTGAGAAATAACATTACCGTAACCGAAATCCCAAAACCAGGAAACAATCTGATAGCCCGGCTTTATGGTGCATTTTGAGTAAAAACGTATTTCTTTTTCGGGGCATAGCGTAGAGTAGGTGAAATCCATAACAGGGTCAGGATAAACTATTACTTTTTTCTCCGTTGAATCACTGCATTTTTTATCTGAAATAGCAATAAGCCTTATGGTAAATACTGAATCGAAATAATAAGTGTGTGTCGGCAGGGGATCGGGGCAGGTGGTATAGTCGCCCCAATTCCAGTTGTAATAAATGATCCCATCCGAAATGGTTGTTTCGTTGGAAAATGAAAAATAATTACCGCTCAGGCATTGGGCAGTATCACTTGTTATTTTGAATTTTGCTCTGGGAGCGGGATGAATTTTTATCGTCCGGGATACAATGTTCGTACATCCGGAATCATTCACCGCTATCAACATGACAACCTTAACTCCATCATTCTCATAATGATGCATTACGACACTGTCTTTGGTATAGCAGACCTTATCATCCCCGAAATGCCAGTAATACTGCAGATTTTTCTGCCTGACTTTAAAAATGAAAAGATTGTCATTTTCGCATTGAATGGTATCGCTAACAGTAAAATAAGCATCAGGCGAAGGCCTTACCGAAAAATATTTTTTAATGCTGTCGCGGCAATGATGTGATGTGATGACATATAAATCAATTTCATAAATGCCAGGTTCAGGTAATTTCGGTGAATATGTTTTCTTGTTAAAGAAGGTGTCATTATTAAATACCCAGTACTTATTCAGGAAAACATCACCCGAAAGTGAAGAATTATCAGTGAATACAAAATTCTGTTCATCATAGCATTGAGAATATTGATTGATGCTGAAATCTGCCACAGGCATGGGAAAAATGCTCAGAATTAATACAATAATACTATCGCAGCCGTCATACTTCTGAAGTGTATCGTAATAAATTCCTGATAAAGAGTATGTTGAGTTATTAAAAATATAATTTCCGCACGAACTGGCAAAAACACTGTCAAAAACCGCTTCGCAAGGAGGAGGGGACTGAGACTCAAAGGAAGTATGCCTACAATATTTTTCAGAATGTGTTTTTTCCTCCGGAATAAAAGATGCATTTGCAATGAACAAAGCCCCTGTCAGCAACAGAATTGAAATAAATACCTTTTTTGCTTTAATGAGAGGCATGTATTTGTCGATTCAATGAAAATTATTCATTAGTATCTGAAAATGAAAAATGTTACATCATTTTCAAAAAAAATGAAAATTAACAGTCAGGTTTAATCTTCATACATGAATGACTGATAATCCTGTTTGATTCCCGTTACTTTGAATTCAGTTCTTCTGTTTTTTGCCCTGCCTTCGGGATTATCGCTACCGTCTTCAAATTCATTCGGAGCAACCGGCTGACTTTCCCCATATCCCCTTGCCATCAGCCTGTCCGGACTTATCCCTTTCTTAATCAGGTAATTAACCACACTTTGGGCTCTTTTTTGAGAAAGCGTCATGTTGTAGCTGTCACTTCCCTTACTGTCGGTGTGAGAGCTAATTTCAACAGTAATTTCAGGATTCTCAATCATTAACTGATAAATAGTGGAATCAATGACAGCTTTTGCTGAATCTGTCAGTGTATATTTGTCGAAAAGATAATAAATGTTTTTGACAATCAATGGTTTAACCGGTATTTTTCTCAGAACGAAATCATGGAAAAATGAATCAGAATGGTTAATGTTCTTTGTTGATAATGAATAATTTGAAGAAAAGTACCCATTTTTGGAGGCAGTCAGTTTGTAGGAATAGCCGGGTTCGAGTCTGAACAGATACATCCCTTCTGCATTGGTGATGAATGGTTTAACCAGAATTTCCTCATTTCCTGAAACGACAAACAATGATACTGTGGCACTATCGAGCAGTTTCCCTTCGGAGGGAAGTTTTTTAAAAGGTTTATCAATAAATTCTTCAATGTACAGTTCTTTGTTCAGGTTTTCAAAAGAAATCACCCTTCCCGATATTTTGAGAAATATTGATTGTTTTACTGTAAATTCATAGATATCATCACAGCAGGTAATACCTGCCATGGAAGTTCCCCTTCCTCTGTTTGAAACGATAAAGCCTTTATCGGGGTTATGTGGAAAAGTTCTGTACCAGAGGTCATCAGCGCTGCTGTTGATGGGAATACCGGCATTTTTAGGCTCTTCCCATTTCCGCAGGGCACCCACTGTACTAAAAACATCATAGCCTCCAATTCCGGCAAGGCCATCGGAGCTGAAATAAAACTTATTGGTATTCAGGTCAATAAAGGGAGTAGCCTCGTTCATGGGCGTATTGATTTTACTCCCGCAGTTTTTTGGCTCAGTATATTCATTGGTTTTGGTATCGAGGATACTGTACCAGATATCGAGGCCACCTTTTCCGCCTTTTCTGTTGCTGACAAAGTAAAGTACTTCTCTGTTCTGCCTGGGTTCAAAACCTGCTGCCGGCTGTGTATTATTTGTCCCGGGCTTATTAATCGTTTTCGGGAGCTTTACCGGAGCTATCCAATTATTTCCGTTTTTCTCAGAATACCAGATGGAACATATTATCTGATGATTTTCATCACTTTCGCAAACAGTAAAATAAATACGGTTCCCATGCGGGCAGATATAGGCGTTACCCACATTCTTCTTGATCAGATTAAAAGAATCACTGAGCTTCATTCCACCTTTCCAGTTTCCGTTTTCTGCGATTGCCTTGTAAAAGCTGCTGTATTCAGAAAAACTTTCGCTGACTGAACTGAAATAAACCGTCCGGTCGGTTCTGACAGAAGAATAAATAAAACTTTTTTCATCAATCGGGAAGGGAGCAAAATCAGTATGTAATTTATTGACTGTTGTATCAAGGATTCTGATTTCTGTGAGACGGGTTGTATCGTTCAATAAGTTATTCAAAATCAAATCACAACCTTCAATTTCTATTTTAGCCTGTTTTCTGAAAACTTCATTTCTGCCACCCGGCCTGACCTTTTTCCTGTAGGAAGTAAAAACCTTCCTTGCCTCCTCATATTTTCCGTTCATCTTCAATACTCTGGCATAGGAGAACATCAGTTCAGGCTTAGGATGGGGAGAAAGTTTCAGGGCTTTTTCGAAATAAATCTCAGCCAGCAAGTAATTTCTGGTTTCAAGGTAAAGATGAGCTACTTTGTTGAGATAATACCTGTTTTCAGGCTTCTTTTTAAGAAATGCTGAATATTGTTCAATAGCTGAATATTTATCACCCTTTAATTCATATCGTAATCCCAGTTTTTTATTTCTGGCAGCAGAAAGTTCATCTGCTGTCTGGCTGAATGCTGAAAATATCAGAAAAAAGACAAATAGAACGGAAAAACAATATGAAATATAAATTTTCATTCAGAATCTTTCACAAGGAATTTTGTATTGATCAAAAACCTTATTAATTGCCGTGTAAATCAGTGTAATCTCAACAGCTCCCTGATAAGTAGTATATTTTCCAAGACCTGAGATATTGATGTCATAGCCAAGTCCAAGGTCAAATTTCCTGTAACTCAATCCGGTCATAAATATCAGGGCATCTACATTTCTGTCAAAGCCATTTCTGAGAAATACCCCGGTATTGATGGATTTTAAACTGTTTTTCAATTGATTGGTTTTGAAATTAAAATAAAATCCCGAAAGCATTTCAGAAGCTTTATTCATTTCAGAAAACATCCACGAAGGAGTTACAATCCATTTTTCTGATAAAGGGAAAGAAAGTCTGAAGAAAGCTGTTTTTCTGAGAGGTAAAAAATTCTGCCTGTTATTAAATGATTCCTTAGGCCTGTTGATATGGAAAAAGGCAATTCCTGCTTCAGGCCTGATATTGTGGAACGACTTATTCCATGAGATACCAGCATTAAGATCATAATAATCAATCTTTTGGCTTAAACCCGCATCAGCTGTCGGGAAAGTCGGGTCATAATAACCTGAAATTTTATCATACTGGTCAGGAAAAGTCAGTTTGGTAAAATCATACTTTCTTATGACATATCCTGTCTGAACGCCCAGATGAAAATGGTTTTTACCAAGATCAGGATGCCATGAGAGGTTGAGAAAATACTTTGACAGGTGATAAACATCATCACCACTGTTGTCATCAACCAGACTCAAGCCATAGCTTAACTTATTTTTTCTGAGGAACAATTGTTTGTCAAATGAAAAATAATGGCTTTTAAAGGGGTATTTCAACGTAAACCATTGATTTCGATAGACATCTGCCAGTCTCCATTCCCCGGAATGATTCCCAGAAAGGGCAGGGTTAAGGGAAACAGGAGACAAAAAAAATTGGGAAAAATGAATGTCCTGAGCAAAGACATTCAGTCTGGCAAAAATCAAAATGATGAAAAATGTGTGAAACGTTTTTGTATCAATGCTCAAAATCGTATTATCTTTGTATGCAAAGATAAACAGATACTTGCTTAGGAAATCAAATATTATATTAACATTTTCAGGTAAAAGTGTTCTGCATGTCTTATTTATCTTTATTCTCCCTTATCTGACAAAAGCTCAACCTGTTGCGGATTTTACAGCCAATATTACTATCGGGTGCAGTCCGCTGGTAGTATCTTTTACCGATAAGTCCACCGGCAATGTCAAATCATGGTATTGGGATTTCGGAAACAGCAACACTTCCACCCTCCAAAATCCGCAAACCACATACACCTCTCCCGGAAAATATACGGTAAAACTTACAGTTTCAGACGGGACAAACAATCATACTGTAACCAAAACAGATTATATCGTGGTTTTAAAAAATCCAACAGCCGGATTTTCAGTTTCCGCTGCCACGGTGGGTTGTGCACCCTTTACCGTCAGTTTTATTGACCAGTCGAATCAGGGAGATGCCATCATCTCGCAATGGATATGGGATTTCGGAGATGGGAATATCGGTACTCAGAAAAATCCGACACATACTTATTCTTCTCCCGGCAGCTATTCTGTATCCCTTCATGTGATTGACATCTACGGATGTTCGGATACAAGATTTATTACAAATTATATAAAGGTCAATAGTACTCCGAAAGCGATATTTTCAAACAGTCAGCAGAAATATTGCAAGACACCTGCTCTGGTCAGTTTTACAAATTCCTCAACAGGCAATCCCACATTAAGCTATTTATGGGATTTTGGAGATACTACCACCTCCACCGTGAAAGATCCCGTCCATAGTTACCTGTATCCGGGAACATTTTCCGTTAAACTGGTTGTTACCGATGGAAACGGGTGTAAAGATTCAATTATAAAAAACAATCAGATAGAAATTGATAATGTGAAGGCATATTTCAAGCCCGATAAGGATACCGTCTGTACTGCTACTTTTTTCAGGTTGAACAATCAGTCGCAGGGTGCAAAAAACTATTTCTGGAATTTTGGAGATGGAAACACGACCAATGTCCCCAATCCGAGTTATTTATACCTCAATCCCGGGAAATACCTGGTGTCTCTGAAGGTTACCAATGGATCCTCCTGTGTTGACAGTATGGCAAGGTATATTACTGTCGAACAGCTTACAGCAGGCTTTCTGACCTCGCTGCCCTTATACAGTTGTAAACCTCCGTTAACCGTAAGTTTTGTAAATCAGTCCGTCAATGCGGTAAAATATATCTGGGATTTCGGAGATGGCGACAGCTCGACAGATAAAAATCCTGTGCATGTTTATACCACGCCAGGGGTTTTTACCCCCAGCCTGACCGTGATAGGCGCGGGAGGTTGCGTTAAAACGGTTATTTCTGATAAAAATGTTGAAATTATCCCGCCACAGGCAGCTTTTATGGCCGATTCCATGTCGGGATGTGCCCCTCTGCATGTTACTTTTACTGACCGTTCGAATTCAAAAGAGCCTATTACTTCATGGCACTGGGATTTTGATGATGGTGATACCTCTGACCTGCAAAACCCGGCTCATGTTTTCGTTAAAGATACTACTTATGAAGTAACGCTTAAAATTACAAATTCAGCGGGATGTGTTGGCATCAGCAAACTTCATATCACTGTAGGAATCAAACCCATAGCAGGATTTTATGTCAAGCCCGACACCTCCTGTGCTGTCGATTCCGTCTGGTTTTACAGTACGTCTTATACGCCTTCAGGAAAGCCGATTGATTTCTGGCAATGGACTTTTGGAGACGGGGGCAGTGGCTCTGGAGACAGTTGCGGACATCAGCATGTAGATACCGGATTTATGAGTACTCAACTGGTGGTGGGCTATCTCGGCTGTTACGATACCATCAAAAAAGATAGTGTTACCTATATCAACGGTCCTATTTCGGTTATTTCCTTCCAGCAGGATTGTAAAAAGCCGTATGATGTAACCTTCGTCAATCATCACAAAGGCATGCATCACTGGGAAATTGATTTCGGAGACGGCCAGAAACTTACGCACCTGACCGTGGACAGTGTCTATCACAAATATACCGGAAAAGGCATGTATACTGTCAATACTGTTGCCTATAACGACTCAACCGGATGTAAATGGCCGAACACCGTTTATGTCAGTGTTCAGGAAGTGCTTGCCGATTTCAAGCCATCTGTTAAACACATTTGTGCTGAAGATTCTTTTATGTTTCTTTATACCGGAACAGGCGGAAGTATTCATACCTGGCATTTCGGAGACGGAACGGTTTCGTATGAATCTTCCCCCAAACACGCTTACCGAAAACCCGGCTATTACAAGGTTAAACTCCTTTCAAAAGAATTTGGCGGATGTGCAGACAGTATTGAAAAAACAGTCAGGGTTTACGGGATTACCTCCGATTTCAGCTGTGATACTTTTGGATGTGCTCCGTCAGCCATTCGCTTTTTCGACAAATCAGTGTCGGATACAGCCATTTATCTCTGGCGGTATTTATTTGATGACGGGCAGACTTCCTCATTGCCCAATCCTGTGCATACCTATAAAAACAAAAAATTTTATTCACCAACCCTGATTGTTGAAAATCTTGCCAACTGCAATGATACCCTTACCCTGACCGACAAAGTCATCATTGAAAGGCCTGCAGCAGGCTTTTATGCTTATGACAAACAGCTTTGCTGGCAGGATTCCGTAAAATTTTCCAACACTTCTCTTGGAACAGGATTAAAATTTTTATGGAATTTCGGGGATGGCAATACTTCTTCAATACGTGAACCGGTCCACCATTATTCTACTTCGGGAAAATTTACAATTACCCTGATGGTTACCGATCAGAACGGCTGTAAAGATACCCTTACGGCTGTCAACTACATCGAAGTTCAGGAAAAGCTGAAAACTAATTTTTATGCCGATACCATTTATGCCAATTGTTATCCGCTTCTGGTCAAATTCTATGACAGTTCAAACATTCAGGACATCCTGCTGTATGAATGGGATTTTGGGGACAAAACACCTAAATCGTACCTGAAATCTCCTGCACACAGCTATACAAAACCCGGTAAATATGATGTTTCGCTTTTCATGGTAACCAATTTTGGCTGCACAGATACCATGATAAAAAAACAATATATCGTCATCAAAGGGCCTGTAGCCGATATTGGCATTTCCCCTGATACTATCTGCAAAAACCAGTTTACCAGTCTGTTTATTACTTCAAAAAAAGATGTTTATCAGTTCGAGTGGGATTTTGGCGATGGTGTCATTGCAAAAAATGCCCCCGACTCGATCAGGCATCAGTATAAACATGCAGGAATGTTTTTCCCGAAACTCCTGTATATGGATTCTTCCAAAACCTGTGTAAAATATGCGGAAGACACTTTGTTTGTTTCGTCAGTAAACGGCTATTTTACGGTAAGTGATTCGGTGGGTATCATTCCTCTGACTGTTCAGTTTACCGGATACGGTGATCCAGGAATTATCTCGTGGTGGTATGATTTTGCCGATAGTATTACTTCCGTTTTGAAAAATCCGGAACATACCTTCAAACGTCCCGATACATTCTTTGTAAAACTGGTTGTTACCAATACACTTGGCTGTAAAGATACCTTTACAAAAATGATCATTGTGGAGCCCCTGCCACCCATTGTCGATATGCCGAAAGCCTTTACACCAAACGGAGATGGACAGAACGACAAGGTTTATGTGATGGGAGCCGGCATACGTTATGAAACACTGCTTGACTTCAGCATTTACAACAGATATGGCGAAAGAGTTTTCCATACTACTAATCCTCAGGACGGATGGGATGGCTATTACAAGGGAAAACTGCAAAACATCGATACCTATCAATATATTGTATCAGTGAGATTGTTTGACGGACAGGTTGTTACTTTAAAAGGCTTTATTGCTTTAATATTATAATTTTTTTAACCAGTAAAACTGAAAAACTATGAGAATTCTTAAAACAGTACTTTATGTAATCGTAGCAATCATTTTATTGCTTTTTATCATTTCTTTGTTTTTACCTTCTAAGTTGGTTTTTGAAAATTCAGTCAACATTTCTGCGAAAAACTCAACTGTTTATCCTTTAGTGCTGAATTATCAAAACTGGGAGAAATGGGATCCCTGGGTTAAAGCCGATAAGGATATGAAAAATACTTATACAGGTGTTCCGGGAATCGGCCATAAAAGAACATGGGAAAGCAAAAAACAGGGAAATGGCTCAATGGAAATTGTGGAAGCTGAAACAAACAAAAGGATAAAAGCTAAACTAATGTTTCAGGATTCGGGGAAACCCGCATGGGACAACTGGCAGTTTGATGAAACGCCTGAAGGGACTAAAGTTACCTGGAAAATAGAAGTGGAAACCGGATTCAATCCCATCGTTAAATATATGTTTGCCTTTACCAAAGGAAAAATGAACAAGGTCTTTAAAGATGGTCTTGACAACCTGAAAACCCTCGCAGAATCGTTACCTGAAACGCCTGAGGTCAGTGTTATTGAACAACCACTCATGCCTCAGAAATACATTGGGATCAAGAAAACGATTGGCTTTAATCCTTCTGAAATACATGCATTTATGGCCGAATCCTATCAGGCTATCATGACGTTTATTCAAAAGAATAATATTCAGTGTACGGGGCCTTTGGCAAGTTTCTATTTCAGTTATGATGAAAACATGAAAACGATGGAAGCCATGCCTGCAGTTCCCGTGCCTCTCGAAACCAATGTCAGATTGCCTGATGGTATGCAATATCATGATATAGCTCCCGGAAACTCAGTAATGGTTATTCATATCGGTGCCTATGAAGGTCTCGCATCTGCATGGAATGCTCTTGAAAAATACATTAAGGATAAAAACCTTGAAGTTAACGGAGCTCCCTTTGAAGTTTACCTCACCGATCCGAATGTGGATAAAGATACGGCTCAATGGCAGACACAGGTGGTCTTTCCCATTAAATGATTTTCTCAGTAGATTATTTATTATCTGATATTCAGGGTTTTAAAATCTTAGAATATGCTGCTGACTGGTCATTCGCTACCCTGACGATGTAAACACCTGAGGGAAATCCGGAAATGTCAATACTGATATAATCGCCAAAAGCTTCCGGATTCAGATAAAGAGTTTTTCCTGAAACACTGATGATTTCAATATGATAAACATCTATTTCAGGCAGAAACAGGTTCAGATTCTTTTCAGTGGTTGTACATTTAAGGGTAAGGGGTTTAACCTCAGAAACAGAGCTTGTATAGGGAGTGAGCTTAGCCAGACCGCTTCCCCAGGTAGCAACCCAGATATTGTCGTTTTTATCTATTTTGAGGTCAAGAAGCTGATTGGTAGGCAAAGGAGAATTCGATTTATTGTAAACCGTCCAGTTTTTACGGTCAAACATAAAAACACCGCCATTGGTAAAATCGGGATTGCTGATCCAGATATTTCCCTTTGAATCCAACTGAATGGAATTGGCACTTGCCAGGTTGGATTTCGGATAAAAATTCCAGTTTGTACCAGTAAAATAACCCAGATTGCCGGGACAAACAAACCAGAGGGTGTCTCCATTCCCCTCTTTCATGGCATAAACGGAATTGGAAGGTAGCGGTGAATTGCTTTTGTCATAAACCTTGCTTTGATTGGCAGACAACTGAATCATTCCGCTGTCTTTTGTACCGATCATTAAGTCATATCTGAACCCGGACAAACATAGAAAAATAGTATTTTTTACAACTGAATTGGTATAATCATATTTTGACCATGCCGAGCCATTGAATTTCAGAATGAAATAGTTGTTTTTGTCGGCAATCCAGACATTCTTGGTCTTGTCAACAAACAAAGGTTCCATCCACGGAGAGCTGATCAGGGCATTGGTATAAATCTGAAAATTCCCGTTGTATTTGTATAATTCCATGTTGCTGGTCGTGAACCAGATATCACCGTCATTGTCGGCTTCAACGGCATTGACCCATGCATCATAAATATAGTTTTTGAAAGTATCACCGTCAAATTCAGTTAAGTGAGGGACATTTCCGCTGTTGTCGTAACCTGCCCACAAATGGCCGTTTTTATCAAAATCCATGGATTTTATCTTGTTCCATGGGATTTGTGAATTTGAAAGATTATAAATCTTCCACTGAGGAACCTGGTTAAACACCAGCAAAGGGATAAATATAAAAATCCCTGAAATAATATAATTTTTCATCCGCAGAAAGGTTAAATGTTGGTATCAAATATAAGGATTAAATGGCAAAATGCAATCTATTAAAATGGGGAATTGAAACATAAGGCAATATCAAAAAATAACGTCTTTCAATGTTAGACTTTTGTTACACACTATTATTCCTGACAATTTCACCCATTTACTCCCTGTTTTATTTGCTTTGCCAAGGCTAATTACGAACCCCTCAATATCTCTCAGAATTGCCTTTTTTCTCAGTGTTCTGCGTGGTGAGAGGTATTTTAACCACAGAGGTCACGGAGGAGCATAGCGTTTTTTTCTCCGTGAATCTCCGTGTTCTCTGTGGTGAGATATGATTAAATTAGTGTTTTAAATTCACTTATTTAGTCATAATGTTTAGGAGGCTATTTAAGGTTTAATTATTATTCTTCCCAGTATTCATTACCAAATTTATCAATATAGCCATATTTATCATCGACTTTCACCAATGCAAAGTCTCCACTGAAATCTCCCAACTCATCATATTTGAATGATACTATCTCTTTACCCTCCTTATCAATAAAGCCCCATTTTCCACCTTCATAAAATCCGTTGGCCCAATTTCCGCCTACAGAAACTGGAGAAAGTCCTTCGCTAAAAGACCCAGCATTATCATATTTTAAGGGTATTACTTCTTTTCCTTCATTGTTTAAAAAACCATATTTACCATTTAATTTAACCATAGCAAAGCCTTCGTGAAAATATTCTGCATAATCATATTTACATGGTATTATTTCTTTCCCTTCCTTGTTGATAAATCCCCATTTGTCATTGAGTTGAACTACTGCAAATCCCTCGCTGTAAGACCAAGCATCATCATACTTAAAGGGTATCACTTCTATCCCCTCTTTATTTATAAATCCCTCTTTGCCATTGAGTTTAACTGCAGCAAGCCCTTCACTGAAAGACCAGGCTTCCTCATATTTAAAGGGTATCACTTCCTTTCCATCTCTATTTATAAATCCCCAAATGCCATTGAGTTCAACAGGAGCAAGCCCTTCGCTAAACTCTAATGCATTATCATATTTACATGGTATTACTTCTTTGCCTTCTTTGTTGATAAATCCCCATTTACCATCTAATTGAACCCGCGCAAGTTCTTCATTAAAGCCCAATGCAAAATCATATTTAAAAGTTATTATCTCCTTACCATCTTTGTTTATAAGGCTCCATTTATCATTAAGTACAACCCATGCAAAACCATTGTTAAAATCTCCTACATTATCATATTTACAACGAATAACTTCTTTTCCGTTTTTATTTATGAAGCCCCATTTACCACCTTCATAAAATCCATAATCCCTATTTCCGCCAATGGAAACTCTTGCAAAACCATCTATAAATGGGTATACTGCATCATATTTTGTTTCAATTACAATGTTTTTATTCTTATCGCAATATCCCCATTTATCGCCTTTGCGATATGGAATAAGTTCGGACGTTTGAGCCATAAGGCTAACGCTCATTGAAATTAAAACCATGGCTACAAATAAATTCTTTAACTCTTTCATAATTCACCTCCTTTTTTAATTGCTGTTAAAAATAATTCTTTAAAATTTAAAAACTATTTTAATCGCAAATATAAAGAGAAAATTTTATTTTAAAAATCAAGAATTAGGCGTTTTATACCCTATTTCATGACAAATTTTGTAAAGTTTACCATGAAAGTAATCTCATGATTTACCTTAAAAGCGTTATTTTTAACGATGAACGGTTATTTGTTTTTGTAAAAGTTGTCTGCTCTTTGCAACTTTTGCCACCCCTTTCAAATTTTTTATTTTGGACAGATGTGTTTATAGAACTTAAAAAAATTGAATTTTCTGTAAATTTCCCATTTCTTATAAACAAAAATACTTGTTAATGCCTCAGAAACACCATTATTCATAGCAATTTCACCCATTTACTCCCTGTTTTATTTGCTTTGCCAAGGCTAATTACGAACCCCTCAATTTCTCTCAGAATTGCATTTTTCTCAGAGTTCTGCGTGGTGAGATGCATTTTAACCACAGAGGTCACGGAGGAGCACAGAGTTTTTTTCTCCGTGAATCTCTGTGTTCTCTGTGGTGAGATTTGATTAAATTAGTTTTTTTAATTCACTTATTTAGTCCTAATATTTAGGGGGCTATATCACTCCCTGTTTTATTTGTTTTTCTAAGGCTAATTACGAACCCCTCAATATCTCTCAGAATTGCCTTTTTCTCAGAGTTCTGCGTAGTGAGAGGTATTTTAACCACAGAGGTCACGAAGGAGCACAGAGTTTTTGTTTTTCTCCGTGAATCTCTGTGTTCTCTGTGGTGAGATTTGATTAAATTAGTGTTTTTAAATCACTTATTTAGTCCTAATATTTAGGGGGCTAGATCACTCCTTGTTTTATTTGCTTTGCCAATTCTAATTACGAACCCCTCAATATCTCTCAGAATTGCCTTTTTCTCAGGGTAACTCTGTGATGAGATGTATTTTAACCACAGAGGTCACGGAGGAGCATAGCGTTTTTTTCTCCGTAAATCTCTGTGTTCTCTGTGGTGAGATTTGATTAAATTAGTGTTTTTAATCACTAATCCGGTCCGAATGTTCCGGGGAAAAGATCAATCATAACAATTTAACACACAGGTTGCACAGTGTGAAAGTTCTCCTCTCAGACGTTTTGAAACAAGCATGGAAATACGGTCATGAAGGGCGGGAATTTCAATTTTATCAGTGATTTCGCTGGTAAATGATTTCATCAGCATGATACGTGCTTCGTATTCACAAATCCCTCTCGAACGAAGATAGAAAAGTTCATCGCTTCCAAGGTACCCAACAGTAGCTCCATGGCTGCATTTAACATCGTCTGCATAAATTTCAAGCTGAGGCATGGTGTTTATTCTCGCATCATCCGTCAGCAATAATGTATTGTTTTTCTGGTAAGAGTCGATTTTTTGTGCATCTTTTCTGACCAGTATTCTTCCCCGGAAAACACCACTGGCCTTACCATCGAGAATGCCTTTAAACAGCTCGGAGCTTGAGGTTTCGGCAATATTGTGTTCAATAAATGTATTGTTGTCAACGTGTTGCTGGCGATCCATCAGGTAGAGTCCATAAACTTCTGCCCGTGCATGTCTGCCATCTAAGCTGATGGATTGATTATTACGGGTAAAACCTCCGTTGAGCGTGATGGTATTGGTTTGCACCATCGAATTGGCCTCCTGATGAACAAACAGTGAAGACACCATGGCACTTTTGTTACTCTGGTTCTGTAGTCTCAGTATCTTAACGGTAGCATTTTCACCGACATAAATTTCGGTAAGAGAATTGGTGAAGGAGGGCTGTCCGCTTAATGTATGGTCGCATAAAACAATGCTGAGGTCAGAATTTTTGCCGACTATTATCAGGTTTCTCGGCTGAATGATGGGTCTTAATAATGCATTTTCCTTTTGAGATAAAAGGTTTACAAACTGAAGAGGTTTTTGTATCTTTGAATTATCCGGGAAAAAGGCAAAAATACCATCCATTGAAAAAGCAGTATTCAGCGCCACAAATGCTTCCTCATTTAATGCAAGCTTTCCGTAATATTCTGCAACAAGATCAGGATAAAGCTGAAAAGCTGCAGCAAGGCTTCCGACAATGCCCTGATGGTCGAATTTCTGAATCAATGGCAGAGAGTGAGGATACCAGCCGTTGATAGTAGCAAAATCGTAGGTATCGAGTTCGTTGATGTCGCACCTGAAAATATCTTTAATAGGTGTATTGACATCCTCAGGAGGGGTAAAGGGATGAACAAGCCTCCCGATTTCTGCCATAACTTTTTGAATATCAGTAAATCGCCAAAGCTCCTGCCTGAGGTCAGGTAAGCCATTCTGATTCAGAAAGTCAATGGCTTGTTTCCTGCTCTGACGTAAAAATTCAGGACTTTCTGCATTAATGATTTTCTCATTTGTCAAAAAGTCGCTGACAAAAATTTTATCTAATGAAACAGTTTCCTGCATAATCTTCATTTATTCTTTCAACCAGTCATAACCTTTTTCTTCCAGTTCGAGAGCCAGTTCCCTGGTTCCTGATTTCACAATTTTTCCCTGATACAGAACATGAACAAAATCCGGGACAATATAATCAAGCAGTCGCTGGTAATGTGTAATCACAAGGAAAGAATTGGTTTTGTTTTTCAGCAAGTTAACTCCATTTGCCACCACTCTGAGGGCATCAATGTCAAGGCCTGAATCGGTTTCATCAAGGATAGCCAGTTCGGGTTCGAGCATGGCCATCTGAAATATTTCGTTACGTTTTTTTTCACCACCTGAAAAGCCCTCATTGACAGAGCGGTTTGTCAGTTGGGTGGTAATATCGACAACTTTCTTTTTTTCGTTCATTAGTTTAACGAATTCAGCTCCTGAGATAGGTTCCTGTCCAAAATATTTCCTCTTTTCATTGATGGCTGTGCGCATAAAATTGGTGATACTGACTCCCGGAATTTCAACCGGATATTGAAAAGCAAGGAAAATACCTTCCCATGAACGGTGTTCGGGACTCATGTCAAGCAGATTTTTGCCTTTGTATAAGACCTCGCCTTGTGTAACTTCCACAAGCTCTTTCCCGGCCAAAACAGAGGCAAGTGTACTTTTCCCCGAACCATTCGGCCCCATGATGGCGTGAATTTCACCGGGTTTGATGCTTAAATTCAGCCCCTTTAATATCTCATTTCCATTAATGGATGCATGTAAATTTCTGATTTCCAACATATTATTTCGATTTTAACCCACGCTGTTTTCAAGCGTAATTGACAATAATTTTTGTGCTTCAACGGCAAATTCCATGGGTAGTTTGTTTAAAACTTCTCTGGCATATCCATTGACTATCAAAGCTACTGCATTTTCATTACTTATTCCCCGTTGATTGCAGTAAAACAACTGATCATCAGCAATTTTGGAGGTAGTAGCCTCATGTTCAACGATGGCGGTCCGGTTAGCTACATCCACATAGGGAAAGGTATGTGCCCCGCATTTGTCGCCAAGCAATAATGAATCGCATTGGGTATGATTGCGGGCATTGATGGCACTTTTCATGATCTTCACAAGTCCCCTGTAGCTGTTGTTACTTTTTCCTGCAGAGATACCTTTGCTCACAATGCGGCTACGTGTGTTTTTGCCGATGTGAATCATTTTGGTTCCTGTATCTGCCTGCTGAAAATGGTTGGTTACCGCTACCGAATAAAACTCCCCTGTGCTGTTGTCGCCAAGCAGGATAACACTCGGATATTTCCAGGTGATGGCTGAACCGGTTTCTACCTGTGTCCATGATATATGGCTGTTTTTGCCCTTGCAAATACCTCTTTTGGTCACAAAGTTATAAATGCCACCTTTTCCTTCACTATCGCCAGGGTACCAGTTCTGAACTGTGCTGTATTTCACCTCAGCATGGTCGAGTGCAACAATTTCCACTACGGCTGCATGCAACTGGTTTTCATCACGCATGGGAGCTGTACAACCTTCGAGATAGCTGACATAACTGCCTTCTTCGGCAACGATAAGAGTTCTTTCAAACTGCCCTGTTTCTGCAGCATTTATTCTGAAATAAGTCGATAACTCTATCGGGCAACGAACACCTTTGGGAATAAAGACAAAAGAACCGTCACTGAAAACTGCGGAATTCAATGCAGCATAGTAATTATCAGTTGGTGGTACGACAGACCCCAGGTATTTTCTGACCAGATCAGGATGGGTTTGCAGCGCTTCTCCTATCGAAGTGAAAATAATCCCGAGTTCATTAAGTTTTTCTTTATAGGTAGTAATTACCGAACTGCTGTCCATCACCACATCAACAGCAACTCCAGCCAGCACTTTTTGTTCTTCCAGCGGAATGCCCAGTTTGTTGAATGTTTCCAGCAGCTCCGGATCGGCTTCATCAAGGCTTTTGAGATTCTTCTTTTTGGGTGCAGCAAAGTAAGTAATATCCTGAAAATCAACAGGAGGATAAGTCAGGTGTGCCCAAGCCGGTTCTTTCATTTTCTGCCAGTTTCTGAAAGCTTTCAGCCTGAACTCAAGCATAAAATCAGGCTCATTTTTTTTAGCAGAAATAAACCGGATAATCTCTTCATTCAGCCCCTTTGGTGCAAATTCCTGTTCCAGGGGGGTATAAAAGCCATATTTATATTTTTCCTCGGTTATCGAGTTAATTACCTGTTGACTGTCGTTCATCATAAATAAATTTCAATTGCAAAGTTTACAAAATGATATTCAATATAAAATAATCAAAAGGGAAAACACGACTGCCTCATACTTTTAGGTTTAAAATCGCTTTGTATAGTGGTGGCAGTAAGGAGTGCCCCCTGTTTTCTGATAATAATCCTGATGATAGTCTTCCGCTATCCAGAATTTCTCAAATTTATTAAGCTCCGTAGCTATTTTATATCCTTTCTGCCGCAGTATTTCCATCAGGGATTCAGCTATCTTTTTTTGTTGTTCATCTTTATAAAAAATGGCAGAACGATACTGATGGCCGATGTCAGGACCTTGTCCGTTCCGCTGCTCAGGGTTATGTGTTTCAAAAAACAATTTTGCCAATTCCTCATAGCTTGTTTCAGCAGGATTAAAAACGACCATAACAGCTTCTGCATGGCCGGTATTACCCTGACAAACCTGTTTATAGGTAGGATTTTGGGTATGACCACCTGTAAAACCTACCTGGGTTGAAATAACCCCCTTTGCCTTTTGAAAATAAAATTCCGTTCCCCAGAAACAACCGGAAGCAAAAACAGCCGTGTCGTAATGCCTGGAGACTTCCGTCTCCGGAATGAATCTGAGAGACAAAGAATTGACGCAATGCCGGGTATTTTTTGGGGTAAATCCCTCTCCTTCAAACACATGGCCAAGATGACCGCCACAGTTGGCACAAATGATCTCTGTCCGCATACCATCCCTGTCCGGGATTCTGAGCACCGCTCCCTGTATTTCTTCATCGAAGCTGGGCCATCCGCAACCAGAGTGAAACTTGGCGGATGAATGAAACAAGGGAGCATTGCACTGCTTGCAGGCGTACAATCCCTTTTCGAAAAAATTGTCATACTCCCCTGTAAAAGGTCTTTCAGTTGCTTTATAAAGTATTACTTTTTTTTCTTCCTCAGTTAAAACATTGTATTTCATCTCTTTGGATTTAAAATATTGAATATTTGTATTTTGCCCCTTCGAGCAGGAAATTAAAATAAAGGCTAATAAAAAATATGTCAGATACGGTTTAATCATTATTTAATGAGCTACTCAATTAACAAGTTTTATGCCCCCTTGGTTCGTTTTAAAATGAGATTTGTTGCCGGCAGCATGTCGGGATGAAATTCTGCATATCGGGATTCAGCTGAAGAAAAACTCTGCACTCATCATTAAAGCAGGATACTGATCAGGATTTAAAAAAATTTTTCTCAGAGTAAGCTGATAATCAAAAATAATGTATATTTGCACCTGAATTTTATTGCGGGGTGGAGCAGCTGGTAGCTCGTTGGGCTCATAACCCAAAGGTCAGAGGTTCGAATCCTCTCCCCGCTACCACGTAACCCTGCTTTTTGCAGGGTTTTTTATTTCCACTCATTTATTCCCATGATTAAAATTACTGAGGTTCATTCAGTGTTTGATGAATTTCCTTAATTTTACCCCATCATCAGAAAGTTAAAATATTGAAAAATGAAGGCTTTTTTTATCACTTTAATTTCATTTCTGGTCATTAATCCATCGTTTGCATTAAATCCTGTAAGAGAATATCCGGTTACCCCGGCCGACTATGGCATGGATTACAACAACATCAGAGTGAAGACTTCAGATAATATGATGCTGCAGGTATGGTTTTTCAAGGCAACCGACAAACTGTCGAGAAAAGTAATCATTTTAAGCGATGACGGAGACGGGAATATGGCCGACCTTATTGAATATGCCAGTAATTTCCTGTCGCTGGGCTACAACGTAGTAACCTATGATTACCGTGGATACGGGAAAAGCGATGATTTCCCCATCAACAATAATTTTTTCATGTACAGCCAGTTTCAAAAAGATCTGGAAGGCGTGCTCGACTGGGTAAAACGCGATTATCCTTCTCTGAAAACCATTCATTTATTTGGTTTGGGAATTGGGGGAGGTTTATCAATAGGTATTGGTTGTAACAGGGCTGAAATCAGTCGTATTATTGCTGATTCACCTTATTCTACCTTTGAACTTACAGAAAAACGATATATGGATGTTTACGGGCAGAAGGTAATGATGCCGCTTGGGTATGATAAGACCTTCCTTGAACCCTATTACGCAATGAGTGAAAAAGGTTCTGGCCTTCAGGGGATTTTGCTGATCTGCGGGGCAGATGATAAAATTTTTACCCCAACCGACATGAAAGAGCTTTACAAGCTGAAAAAAAGCATCACTTCCATTTACACGGTTGCCGGAGCCACCTCAAAAACCACCTATACGACCAGCAAACAGGCTTATTTTGCCGAAATTAAAAAATTTCTTGGTCAATAAAATTATTTAATGGGGTTTACATACCCTGTTAAAAGGGTATTTAGTTAATTACAAAAATAAAAAACGATGAAAAACACAATTTGGTGTGTAGCTATTGTTATGCTACTTTTCAGTTCAGGTGTGCAGGCTCAGAAGCGTCCGATCGATAAATCACTGATAAAAGCCATTCAGGCTTCAGATTACAAGCAGGTTAAAAAACTTATCGACATTGGAGCCAATGTCAATGCTCAGGATGAAAATCAGGCCACAGCCCTCATGTGGGCAATTTATAAATCAGACCTTAAGATGGTCAAATTGCTTGTAAAATATGGGGCAGATGTAAAAAAGAAAGGCTTTATTTATCTTGATGAAGAAAAAGAAAGCTATTATGGCGCTCCTCTTTCTATAGCTGCAGGGACAGGAAAACTGGACATTGTACAGTATCTGGTAGAAAAACTGGGTGTTTTGCCCAAAGACAAGCAACTGGTAAAAGATAAGGGCGAAACAGGATGGACTGCGCTTCATGAAGCCTGTGCTTCGGGGCATACCGAAATCGTTAAATATTTGCTCAAAAAAGGGGCTGATATCAATTCGCAGGTAAAAGAAAATTTTAAACCGCTTACTCCAACTCCTTTAATTTGTGCCATCCGCACCAAAGATTTAGAGCTCATTAAGTATCTGCTGGATCAAAAAGCTGACCCTGATCTTGCCGATGAATATGATATTACACCACTTGGCTATGCTGTAATCAACAACAATCTTTCACTTATTCGACTACTTTTAAGCTACAAGGCCAATATTAACTATCCTCAGATTAACGGTGCCGGTATTCTGATGCTGGCTGCATACATGAATTTTACTGATATCTTCAGGTTCCTTGTCTGGAATGGAGCGGAAGTCAAATCAGGGAATGCACTTTATCTGGGTGATCAGAAAATATATGTCTATTCCCTGCCCGCCATGGCTGCTGCAAGGGGAAATATTGAATTGCTCAAATACCTCAGGGATAGTTTTCATTACGACCTGACAACAGATTTGTTTACCCTTAACGATAGTGTCATTCATGTTTTATCACCCTTACATGCTGCAGTTTTATCCGACCAAACTGAAACAGCTGAATTTCTGATTGACCAGGGGAGCCCTGTTGATCAGCTGGAATACGTCAATAAACTGACAGCTCTGATTTACGCAGTATTCAGAAACAATTTTGAACTGACCAGATACCTTGTTGAAAAAGGAGCCGATATTAACTTCAATAATTCGAAATCGGGTTATACCCCTTTAATTATTGCCACCCGTGATGGTTATACTGACATAGCAAAATATCTACTCGAAAAGGGTGCCGACCCTACCTTTACCGACATTGACGGTTACGGGCCGTATTATTATGCATTGAAAAGCGATGACGACAAGCTGGCTGATTTGTTTGACTGGAAAAAACTTTTTAACGAAAAAAAAGTCAGATATCCTTCCTCATTATTGTATCAGGCTTTGCTTGCACAAAAGCCTGATAATGCTGAACTTATGCTGAAATATGGCTTTGACCCCAATCAACCCGATAAATACGGGAACAATGGTTTGGTCTATGCGGTCAGAAGCGGAAACCTGCAGGAAGTTAAGTTGCTTTTAAACAACAAAGCCATAATAAATTATTCAACCAGTGAAAATCCCCTCTGTAAAGCCATTGAAACAAATACAGAAATAGCCAGACTTCTGATTGACAAAGGTGTTGACATCAATGCAAAAACCATTGACGGAGATTATCCTGTTTTCCGTGCTATTGATTATCAGAATTATGAGATTCTGAATTTACTGATTAAGCATGGTGTTGATTTGACAAAACTGAACAAGGAAGGTCTCACCGTATTACAGGCAGCTATCCTGAAAAATGATTTACTGACCGTAAAGGCACTTCTGGCAGCCGGAGCACAGGTTAACCAGACAAATTCAAAGGGGGAAAATGCCTATCAGTTTGCAGAAGCACAAAAGGCTGATAAAAAAATGATGGAATTGCTTTTCGTAGAAGAATTAAGTCTTATTGAACTCATTGATAACCAACTTGAATGGAGTATTATTCCTCTGATAAAAAAACATCCTGAACTGGCCAATGAAAAAGACAGCAATGGTTTTCCCTTGCTCCACCGTCTGGTTAAGGTTAATGCAAAAGATATCATTCAAAAAATTGCAGGGTACGGAATAAACCTCAATATTACAGATTCCATGGGAAGAACAGCCCTTTATTATGCCATTCTGCTTGGGAATAAAGAAATGGCTTATTATCTTGGTGGTTTAAATATCGACATCAATAAGCCATGTTCAAAGGGAGAAAATGCACTTGAACTGGCTATTTCGCATGGATACACAGATTTAGCTCAGTTTCTGACGACCAAAGGAGCTAAAGTTCGCAAAAATGTGTCAGTCAGGCCTGATCTATTTGTCCCTGTCGGGCACACTGCCGGTGTGGCTGCATTTGACATCTCAGCAGATGGGAAATATTTGATTTCTCATGGCAGAGACAAAACCGTCAGGTTGTGGGAAATATCATCAGGAAAAGAAATCAAGGTTTTCAATGAGATATATCCGAATTTTGCCTTTGAGAAAACAAACTTTCACAAAAATGTTATCAGGTTTTCTCCGGATGGTAACCGATTCCTGGTATTTAACAAAAAAAAGATAGAAGAATATGATGTTCAAAGCGGAGAAAAACTCAGGGAATTTAATGAAGCAGGATATGCCGCTTATTCTCCGGATGGGAAATACATTCTGACCACTGGTTATAATGAGGATAAAAATAAACAGAAAGCCATACTGTTTGATGCACAGTCAGGTGAAATACTTTATAAAAGTGAAAACTTTTCAGAAGGAGTTGCTGCTTTCAGTCCCTCCGGCAAATATTTTATTTATCAGGATCAAGGGAAAACGATACTCTGTAATACTTCAGATTTTTCAATAATTAAGGTTTTTGAAACCGGCACTTTGCGTTCCTTCAGTTTTTCCCCTGATGAAAAAAAACTGGTTTATTCAGATGACGGAAGAAATATTGAGCTGATTGATCTTGACAGTGGCAGGCATCTTATTGAAACCATTAAACATCCGGGTGCGGTTGTCTGCTTTTCCCCTGACGGGAAAATTATTGCCAGCGGAGGGCACGACCAACTGGTGATTTTATGGAATGCTGAAACCGGTGAAAAAATCAGGGAATTATTCGGGCACGATCATTATATCTCAGGATTAAAATTTTCTCCTGACGGGAAATATCTCTTTTCGTCCAGCCGCGACCAGACCATTATCCAATGGGATGTAACAACCGGTAAAAAATTCAGAGTGTTTGGCAGCAATTCATGGAGACCGACCCATGTTGCTTTCAGCCCTGACAGCAAATACCTTGTTTGTACGGGCAATGATTATTCGGTGAACATCTGGGACTTACACAAATCAACCTCCGTAAATCATCTGGTTGGACACAAGGGCGTACTTTTTGGATTTGCCTTTTCACCCGATTCCACCAATGTATTGACCTTCGGAGAAGACCGTGTGCCAAGAATGTGGAATTTCTCAACAGGAAAAAGAACAGCCACTTTCAGAACACACGATGATGCCGTTTTAGGAGCCGGATTTTCCCCTGACGGAAAATATTGCTTTTCTTACAGCAATGACAATAAAGTAATATTATGGGAAGTCAATACCGGAAAAATGATCCTGAAATTAACACAGAAATATCTTGTCAATCAGGCACATATGATTATTCCCAACCAGTATCCTTCAGGAATGTTTGGTTTTACTCCCGACTCAAAATACTTTATTACAGGAGATACTGTGGTTACGATTGCTCCAACATTATTGTTCTGGGAAGTTTCTACAGGCAGGTTAATTAAAAAGATTACATTGACTCCTGACAAAGACAAAAATGTTAAAAGTCCTGCCATACGGTTCATCAATAACACACCTGATGGAAAATCAATCGTTTGCGGCTTTTCTTACACTTCAGGTAAAACTGATTATTCAGAAATTCATTTTTTTGATGCCGTTACATTTGAGTTTCAGAAACGTCTTGAATTTGAAGGTTCTCATCAAAGAGCCAGCTTTACCCCCGATGGGAAAAAAATCATTGTCTTTGAAGAAACAGATAATAAAATCATTGTTCTTGATGCCGAAAACGGGAATATTCTTTATAAAATCAACAAATATGAAATTGATGACCGGAATTCACCGGTTTCTCCTGACGGAAACTTCCTGCTGGCTTTCCATGAGAAAATCATTATGCTGGTCAACCTGAATAATCTTACCGATGTAAAGGTTTTCACACCCTGTGACAAAATAATCTCTTCAGCTGGTTTTTCACCCGATGGGAAATATCTTGTTTACAGTGCCACAGATAACACCATTGGCATCATCGAAACAGAAAACTTCAAGACAATTGCAAAACTTGTCCTGTTCGGGGAAAACGACTGGGTGGTCAGCAATGAAGACGGTTTATTCGATGCCTCATCTCAGGCCATGAAACTGTTATATTATATATCAGGGCTTGAAGTCATCGAATTGGATCAGATGAAAGAACGCTATTATGAGCCCAATCTCTTACCTAAATTACTGGGATTCAATAAAGAAAAAATCAGGGATGTAAAAGCGCTGGAAGAAGTAAACCTCTATCCGGAGGTGGATGTCAACATCAGCAACAGCAATCTGATGATTGATCTGACCAACCGTGGTGGCGGTATCGGAAAAGTGGTGGTTCTTGTCAACGGAAAAGAAGTGGCTTCTGACGCCAGAGGGCCGAAACCCGATCCCAAAGCCGACAAGCTTAAAATCAATCTTGACCTGAAAAATCATCCATATTTACAAAGCGGAAAGGAAAATATCATTGAAGTCAAGGCATACAATGCCGAGGGCTATCTGGTCAGCAGGGGTTCGAGCATCAGCTATAATCCCGGAGCCGGAAAGATCAGCAAACCTCCGCATTTATATGTCATTGCCTGCGGTGTTTCAGATTATACAGGAGAACAGATCGACCTGAAATATGCAGCCAAAGATGCAGAAGATGTAGGAAATGCCCTGAAAATTGGCGGAGAAAGGCTTTTTGGTACTGACAAAACCCATCTCTACCTGATGACCACTAATGCCGGGGATGAAAAGATGCAACCGACAAAAGCCAATATTCTGAGGGTATTCGATGAAATTTCAAAAAATGCTACTTCAGATGATGTTTTTGTGCTGTACCTATCCGGACATGGTATCAACTGGGGAGGACAGGACGGTGATTTTTATTATCTGACAAAAGACGCATACACTGCTTCGCCAGAAGCTTACGGAGACCCCAAAATCAGAACTGCCACCACCATCTCGAGTGCTGAACTGACCGATTTGTTCAAAAAAATCCCCGCTTTAAAACAAGTGATGATGATAGACGCCTGTGCCTCCGGAAAAGCAGTTGAAAACCTGATGGCCAAGCGCGATATCTCCGCAAGTACTCTGCGTGCACTCGACAGGATGAAAGACCGCGTAGGAATGTACATTATCACAGGTTGTGCAGCTGATGCAGTCAGCTATGAAGCCAGTAAATTCGGACAAGGTCTGCTGACCTATAGCCTGCTGGAAGGAATAAAAGGCCTTTCCCTCCGTGAAGACAGATTTATCGACATTGCCATGCTCTTTACACGTGCACAGGAACGGGTGCCGGAACTTGCCGCTGACATTGGCGGCATTCAGAAGCCCCAGATTTTCAGTCCTTATGGTTCTCAAAGCTTTGATATTGGCGAACTTACCGAGCAGGATAAAGAAAAAATCAGCCTTGCTCAGCCCAAACCTATGTTTCTCATGTCTGTTTTTCTCGAAGAAGAAAGCATGGATGATATTCTCGGTCTCGAAAAGCTGGTTGATGACGAATTCAGGCTAATATCTTCAAAAGGAATATCACCAGTTATTTTTGTCCAGGCAAAAGAGTTTCCGGAAGCATACCGGATGCGCGGACAATATGCTGTCAATGGGGATCAGGTGGAGATTAAAATTAACCTGTTTAAAGGAAAAGAAAAAGCAGGAAGCTTTACCGTTTCAGGTAAAAAAGATAATCCTGAAAATATTGTCAAAACTATTGTCGAAAAAGCACTTGAAATTGCAAAATAATCTGAAAATGAAAAAGATAACTATAAGCTCAGCATTGATTTTCATGGCCATGTTCAGTCATGCTCAGACTGATTTTTCATGGATTAAACCAGGCTTAAAAATACGGTATTACCTGCATGAATATTCCTCTAACTACGAATTTGTTGTGGAATTACTGGATATTGGCAAAGCAAAAAAATTCAACTGGTGGATGACATGGCCGGTCAACCGGAAAGGCACCTGCCTGACTACTGAATATGCCATGCAGAATGCCACCAAACAACAGAATTATTTCAGGGGAGGTTATGAAGAGCAAAACGACCGTACGACCGGCTTTGTTTCATATCCCGTCTGGAAAGCGATGAAAGATAAGGGAAGCATTACCATTCAACCCGTTGATGATGAGGAAGTTTTAAAATATGTCTGCGATTATCCCTATACTATTGTTATTGATGGGAAAAGCATGATCGTCCCTACCTTTTATTGTGAAACCGATCTCGGCTCAAAATACTGGATACTGGACAATCCTGAAAATCCGATTATTCTGAAAATGGTGCTTGATTTTAACATCGAAATCGGGGAAATATTAACGCCAGAATACTGGGAAAACTGATGAAAAATTGAATCGGAATATTTAATCTGATATATCGGTTTTCAGAGTATCAAAGACATCTTTTGCTGCTTTATAGCCAATTTCAAACATCTCCTTCCCTTTTTTGATTTCATAATAGGCGAATTTGGAAATTTTGGTGGTTTCGATATAAATATCAGCCTGGCTTTTTTTTGAGGCAATATCCTTCGAAGCCGCCATCAGAAAACTCCTGACCAGAATGCTCACCACTCCTGATATTTCCTTTTGAAAAGTTAAAGGATTCACATTTACTGCAATCAGTCTGTTACACAAAGGTCTGATGGGTTCGACAGGAAGATTGTTTACCACTCCTCCATCAACATAGATTACATCATTGCGGATGAGGGGTTCAAAAATGACAGGAATAGCACAGGAAGCCAGCACTGCTTCGATAAGATTTCCCTGATTCAGGTATTCAGCACGGGCATTGTTTAAGTCGGTAACACAGATATAAAGCGGTTTTTTAAGTTCTTCAAATGTTTTTGCCCTTAAATGACCTTCCAGTATTTTTTTCAGCCCGTCTTTTTTAAGCAAGCCTTTTTTAGGCAGGGAAATGTCGAGAAAATCCATGATTTTGGTATGGGAAAAAATTTCAAAGGTTTCATCGGGGCTGTAGCCATCCGCATAAAAAGCACCCGCAATAGAGCCTGCACTGGTTCCGGCAACAATACCGGGAAAGATATTTTGTTCTTCAATGAATTTTAACACCCCAAGATGGGCAAATCCACGGGCAGCACCTCCGCTCAGTGCTATGCCCCATTCATGTTTTTTTTGTTTAGCCATAAATAATCTGGTTCATTTTTATATCTGACGCTGTAGCAGGTATTTCATCAAAATATTGAAAATCAAAACATACGCCTATCCTGTAAGCCTGAAGCTGAGGCAATAACCTGTCGTAAAAAGCCTTTCCTCTCCCCATCCGGTTGTTATTTTTATCAAAAGCAAGTCCCGGCACAATGATTAACCCGATTTTATGAAGCTCTGTAAATACCTCCCCATCCGGCTCCGGAATCCGGTATTTTTCTTCAATAACCAGATGCTCTGTTCCCCTGAATTTCTTAAAAACTATATCATCACCTTTGATGCATGGCAGCAGAATTTCCTTTTCTCTGTACCACTTTTTGATAAAATCATGGGTAGAAACCTCATCATCTAACGACCAGTATGCCGCCAAAACTGATACTTTCTGAAATACTTCCGTTTTTTCAAGCTGTTCAAATATGACGGCTGATTTTTCTTTCAAAATACTGACAGGATATTTTTGTTTTTCGTCACGGATAAATTTCCGCCATTTCTTTTTCTCAATATCTATCTGTTCGATGCTCATTATCAGCGTTTAATAAAACTTAACGTATGTCGCTGAGTTTCTGATTCCAGAAAGACCAGATAATAACCAGGCTTTAATGATGCTGTCTCATATTCATAAAAGAAATTCTTTTCAGTGCCGGTATTCAGTTGTTTACTGCAGATACGCTTTCCGTTCAGGTCATAAACTGAAAAAAGATAATTTCCCTTTGCCTCCCTGATGGCAAGCGTAATCTTTTCATTGGCTAAAGAAGGGAAAATTTTCACATTTTCCTGCATGAAAAGCTTGTCTTCAGGAGTTCCGAGCAAATCTTCAGGGCTTGATATATGGGTGGTAAAAATGCCGTTTCCATGCGTGGCAACTACCACCAGGCCATCTTCACTTCTTGTTTTCACCATATCGACCACGACATTTCCGATCATGTTATGCCCGATGTTGACCCAGCGCGTAGCAATACCCATCAGGCTATCCGTTGCGTAGAGGCCTGTGCTTGCAGCGACAAAATACATTGTTTTTCCATTTTTCAACGGCATTATCGATGCCCAGCGCAGACTCGGGCCATTCCCGCTCCCATCATCCTTTTCTTCAAGGTTCCCGGCTACCTTTTCCCAGCTTGAACCACCGTCTTTCGAATAAAACAAACTGTAAACCTTATAGTTGGAAAAAACAACCAGAACTTTGTTCCCGTCCCTTGGATCGACTGCAATGCAGCTGATATTTCCGGCATTGCTCAGGGAAGTAATCCTTTCCAGAACGGGATCTCCCTGATGAGCATTCTCCACCTTGTAAAGCAGGCTTTTACTGGTACCCACATACAAGCGGTTGGCCGGCTTTTGCCTGGTGATAGCAAGCGCAGAAATAGAACGGTTGGGATATTTTACGGTATCTGAAAACCTGACCCATCCTGTCGATATCGAGTCGTAATTATTGAGCCAGGGAAGGCTTGCAAGACTGTCGTTTCGCCAAAGCTTCAATCCCTCTGCCAGATAAAGCTTATTGTTTGAAGGATCGAGCAATAAGGGATTGATAAATAAATAATTTTTACCCCCGATGGGATCAATTCTGGTGAAGTCAATCACATTGCCTTTGTCGTCCAGTTTTAGTTTCCTGATTTTACCCAGTTGGGTTGACATGATGTAATATTCTCTTCCTGTTGCAATACCCGAAAAAGAACCATCACCATTGTAAGGAATCACCCAATCACTTTCCGGATTTGTACTGTTTGAAAAAAGGTTGCCGTTATCCTGAAGCCCTGCAATAATGACATCACTGACACCATCTTCCTCAATGCCAATGGTGTACATTTGAGTTGTCAGGTATCCATTGTTCAAAGAAACCCAGTTTACGGTATCCTTCAGGCAGTTAAAGGTTTTAAAAACACCTCCATCGTTTCCATTGAATAAAATCTTAGGATTTGACGGATTAAAAAACAATACATGCTGGTCGGGATGATGATTTTTATAAACTTCCCATTTAGGCCGTTTGGTATGAACAGCATATCCGCCAATCTGCCGGATCAGACTATCTGAACGAAAAGCATCAGTAGAACGATAAATATTTGTTCCTGAAATAAATACGACATTGCTGTCGCCAGGCAACACACTTACCACCAGATCATATCCCCCCTGTGCATTGAAATTATCAAAACTTTTTCCGCCATCAGAAGGTATATGAGCTGAGAGATTCTCCCACTTACCACCCGTACCACTTCCATCCCCGGAAAGATATCTGTATTTCCAAAGGCTGTTCCAGTCTTCTTCGTCCTGAGAGCGAATGGATTTTTTACCATATCCAGGAGTATGTGCGAGAAAATAAACTACATTCTCATTATTGGGATCAATGCCTATCACTATGCGGTTGTATTCGGCAGGGAAAGTATCGGCAGGCAGAATATTGGTAAAGTTTATACCGTCAGGAGAGCGCCATATCCCTGCCTGATTGCCGTCTTTGCTCATCGTAGCATACACCACCCCTGACGAAGTAACAGCTACATCGGTAAAATAAGAACCGTAGTCGCCACCAAGGAGTTTTGTCCATGTTTGTCCTCCGTCAGTGCTTCTGAAAAGCCTTCTCAGGGTGGCAGCATAAACCACGTCCTGACTGTCATTTGAAATATCGGTTGCAATATTCCAGACCAGGTCCCAGGGGTCAAAATCGGTCAGATTGGGTGAATTCGTAGAAGCAAGCTGAGTCCATGTAATTCCGTTGTCAGTGCTTTTATAGATGCCATTGCCATAATAATAAGCTCCCGAAGCATAGGCTGAATTGCCATAAGCTTCCCCGGTACCATAATACCAGATATTTGTTTTTCCTTTCCTTTTGTCCTGTACCAAACAACTGACATTGTGCAACTGATCGGGTATGGTTACTTTTTGCCAGCTTTTACCTCCGTCAGTTGAGCGCCACATTCCTGCAGAAACTCCTCCCGCCAGCAAGATATTGGTATCTGCAACATCCATGGCAAAAGCTCTGGTACGTCCGCCAATGTTGAAAGGCCCGCGTTGTATCCATTTGGCTGCACGGTAACCTAAAACCTGCTCATCATTCGGCAAGGCAGAGGCATATTCCAGTTCAAGCGCAGCAATATTAACAGGTAATTTTCCCGTAACCGGATCAGCAAGACGGTTCAGCTCCCACTCCTGACGGCTTTTCAGATTAAAAGATAATCCATCATCCGCTGGCAAAGACAGGCTTTTCTTATGATTGCTGTTACTGAAAACAAATAGCAACAACGGAAAGAAAATTAGTATTAGCTTGTATTTAATCATCTGATATTGTTTTTCGTTGCAAAGATAATGAAGATGTTGATGAATGAGCGTTTCATGTATTCTTAAACAGGGAAGTTAAGTTCTGTTCATCTTCACGGATAACGAAATTTCTCAGTTCTGCTTTTTTTCCAATCTGTACGGACTACTTTTAATTGGAATATTTGTTAAGTCAATTGGGAATAATCTACCATGTATTTCAAAAACGGGAAAAACTTCATTATCCCTTTACATTGCATTTATACCAATAGAAATAGGAGTTTTAAAATTTTATCAGGACATTCATTCTTCCAGGCCGGAATAAAAACTTTTCAATTCAGCCGCCTGACTTTCCAGTATTTCAGCAAAATAAAACCGAAAAGCATGCCACCGACATGGGCAAAGTGTGCAATGTTGCTTTCTCCCATACGTGAAATGCCTGTAAACAATTCGAGGACTCCGTAAAGGATGACAAAATATTTTGCTTTGATAGGAAAAAGGAAGTAGATATAAATTGGGGAATTTGGAAACATCATACCGAAGGCAAGCAAAATTCCGAAAACTGCACCCGAGGCGCCCACCACCACAGGGGTATTCAGCAATTCGGTTTTGAAACTTTCCACCATATCAACCGATACATCTGCTGCGGTCAGGCTTCTGCTGATATCAAGGCCTGAAACATGATAATATGGAGCAAGTACTTCCGCTACTCTCTGCTGAAAATCAGGATTGGAAGGCTCATTAAGAAAATTGTTGATGGGATTGAGCAAATGGGCAATTTCAAGGTAAAAAACGCCATAATGTATCAGCGCAGCACCAATACCCGTAACGAGATAATAAATGAGGAAACGTTTGGGCCCCCAGAAGTTTTCTATGGCATACCCAAACATCCACAAGGCAAACATGTTGAAAAGGATATGAGAAAAACCACCATGCATAAACATATAGGTGAAAAACTGGAAAGGCCTGAACTTTTCAGAGCCAAAATAATGAAGGCCAAAGAGGTCAATCAGGTTTATACCAAAACGTCCAAGCGTAAAGGTCGCAACAAAAAACAGTATATTGATAATCAATAGGTTTTTAACAACAGGGGGTAAAATTTGAAAACTTCCGGGACGGTAATAATTCATATTTAAGCTTTAAGGAATATTTTTCACGATAAAATTATGCCACAAATATTTATTTTTCATTATTAACCGGATTGATGAATTTCGCTGACCAGCCTGAGGGCTTCATCAATAAAAACAACAGGCTTTATGACCAGCTCAAGGCCGTTAGGTTTCTCGCTGAAACGGCAGATATTCGGATGATTCTTACTGAAATTCAGTATTTTAACAAAAATGTGCTTCCCGAACTTTTCACTTTTTGAGTAAACATAAGGGAAAAAGAGTTTCATCACACTGTTTTTGAAAGTAATTTTTTCAACTCCAAGTTTAGTGGCCTGCCACTTCAGCCTGATCAGGTCGAGCAAATCGTTTACCTGCCAAGGCAAGGGCCCGAACCTGTCGGCAAGTTCCTGCTCAAAAGCAATGAGTTTTTTCTCTTCCTGTATGACATTCAGTTTGTTATATAAAATCAGACGCTCTTCAATGTTGCTGACATATTCATCAGGAATAAGTACTTCAAGGTCGGTTTCGATAACACATTCCTGAAAGAGTTTTTCCTGATCTTTTTCATCGAATATATCGCTGAATTCTTCGAGTTTGAGCTCAGCAACGGCTTCATCCAGAATTTTTTTATAGGTTTCGATTCCGATTTCATTGATAAAACCGCTTTGTTCAGCACCAAGCAGATTCCCTGCTCCCCTGATGTCGAGGTCGCGAAGGGCAATATGAAGCCCGCTGCCGAGTTCTGAAAATTCCTCAATGGCAGCCAATCTGCGTCTGGCATCAATAGTGAGGCTGGCAAAATCAGGGATGATCAGATAGCAATAGGCCTTTATATTGGATCTACCAACACGTCCTCTCATCTGATACAGGTCGCTGAGGCCGAAATTCTGGGCATCATCAATAATGATGGTGTTGGCATTGGGAATGTCGAGACCTGATTCAATGATGTTGGTCGAAACAAGTATGTCGTAATATCCGTCAATAAAATTCAGCATGGTTTCTTCAAGGTCGTAGCCTTCCATTTGTCCGTGAGCCACCCCGACTTTTGCATAAGGAACAAGGTTTTTCACAATGTTGGCCGTCCTGTTCAGGTCTTTTATCCTGTTGTGGACGAAAAACACTTGTCCTCCCCTGTCAAGTTCCCTTTCAATGGCTTCCCTGATAATATCCTTGTCAAAAGTTTTGATATAGGTTTCAATGGATTGCCGGTTGGGTGGCGGAGTGTTAATGACAGAAAGGTCGCGGACACCCATCAGCGAAAACTGAAGTGTGCGGGGAATTGGCGTTGCAGTAAGTGTCAGCGTATCCACATTCACTTTTAAAGCCCGGAGTCTTTCTTTTGCTGCTACTCCGAATTTTTGTTCTTCATCGATGATTAAGAGCCCAAGGTCTTTGAATTTAATTTCCTTGCCAAGCAATTTATGTGTCCCGATGATGATGTCAGTCTTACCGTTTTCAAGCCTTTTCAGGATTTCTTTCTGCTGCCCGGGCGATTTGAATCTTGACAAATATTCAATATTGCAGGGAAAATCTTTCAGTCTTTCGGAAAAAGTTTTAAAATGCTGAAAAGCAAGGATGGTAGTAGGAACCAGCACGGCCACCTGTTTGCTGTCGGCCACGGCTTTAAAAGCAGCTCGAATGGCCACTTCAGTTTTTCCATAACCGACATCCCCGCATATCAGCCTGTCCATCGGATAGCTTCTTTCCATGTCGAGCTTCACATCTTCGGTGGCTTTACTTTGGTCGGGAGTATCTTCATAAATAAAAGAAGCCTCGAGTTCAACCTGCATATAGGTATCAGGAGAAAAAGCAAAGCCTTCCTTTGTCTTTCGCTGGGCATAGAGTTTAATCAGGTCGCGAGCAATGTCTTTAACCCTGCTCTTGGTTTTGTTTTTCAGGTTTTCCCATGCTTTTGAGCCTAAACGGTGCAGAACAGGCTGGGTCCCTTCTTTTCCGGTATATCTTGAAATTTTATGTAAGGAATGAATGCTGACGTACAACAAATCCCCGTCTTTGTATTCAATACGTAAAGCCTCCTGTTTTCTTCCGCCTGCCATTATTTTTTCAAGGCCTGAAAATCGGCCGATGCCATAATTGATATGGGTTACATAGTCACCGGGCTTAAGCTGATACAGTTCCTTAAGTCCAAGGGCTTTATTTTTGGTAAATGTTTTTTCCTGCCTGTATTTATGAAAACGGGCAAAAATTTCATGCTCCGTAAAAACCGCTATTTTAAGCTGATGATCGGTAAATCCACTCTGCAGACTTTCATAAACCGCCTTGAAACTGACATCCGGATTGATATCTTCAAAAATAGCATAAATACGTTCTATTTGCCGTGATGACTCCGAAAAAATATAATTGGTATAGTTGTTTTTCTGGTTTTCAAGAAGTGTTTCAGCGAGCATGTTAAAATTCCGGTTGAAAGAAGGCTGAGGTGTCAGTCCGAAACTTACCTGTTGATCAATGTTTAGTTTTTCGGTATGAGAAAAAGTAACGCACGAAAACTGAATCAGATTGGTAAAAAACGTCTTTGCATCCAGAAGCTGAACCTGATTTTCTTTCTCTTCCTGCTTTTCAGCCTTCCGGATTTTTTTTCTGAACGAATCCATCCGGGCATAAACAAGGTCAGGGCTCTGAAGCAGGATAACGCATTCAGGGCTCAGAATTCCTGTAAACGGGATCATCATACCGGAGGTGGATGGCTGTTCAAGGTTGGGAATAATGGAAATAAAATCCATTTTTCTGAGAGAAAGTTGGGTTTCAGGGTCAAATTCACGAATTGATTCAATATTATCTCCTTTCAGCTCAATGCGATAGGGATAGGTGTTGCCAAAAGAAAAAACGTCAATGATTCCGCCACGTATGGCATAACTTCCGGCTTCATACACATATTCTCCTGCCTCAAAGCCATATTCGTTCAGAAAATCAATTAAAAAATCAATATCGAGTTCTTTCCCTGCTTTTAAAGTCAATGTGTTTGATTCAATAACCCCCACACTGACCACTAACTCGGTCAGGGCTTCAGGATAAGTTACGATGAGCCGTGGTTGCTGGCTTTTTCTGGAAATGATGTTTAAAACTTCCGTTCTTTTTTGAATAGATGGATTAAAAATAATCTCCGGATCGTCATTTTTAAAAGAGGATGGGAAAAAATAAGATTTAAACCGTTCTGAAAACGTTTCAAGGTCGTTGATAAAATAGAGGGCTTCTTCCATGTCGCTCAGGATAAAACAGCAGTCACGTCCGGTTAGTTCAGCCAGCAAACTGCCGGCAAGTGCTCTGGATGAACCTTTTAAGCCTTCTGCAAACAATTTAATGGCTGTATAGGTTTCAAGCAGTTTTGACAGCTCCGAAATTCCGGGATGTTTCTGAAATACAGCTAATAAATCTTTCTTGCTCAATATGTTATTTAAAATAAATATCAGCAGTTATTCCCCTGACGCAAAAGAAACAACTGCTGAAAAATATATTTTTTTCGCTGAAATTCAATAAAATTTCTGGCTACAAAAGTAAAATGTCCTGAGGAATTCAAAAACCGTATTCAATTAAAATTTTACCTTTGGAAAAGAAAATAAACCTGATTTTAAACTTAAAATGATGTTTTATGCCAGTCATAGACTTAAAAAATAATCTTCCCGGTATGGGGTCTCTGATTGCTTACCGAAATGAAACAGGTTATCCCCTTGCCCAATTTGTTGAGGCAGTTTTAAACGGGAATTCTGATCTGAGCCGTGCGGAGAGAGAACTCATTTCCGCTTTTGTTTCATTTAAAAACAATTGTCAATATTGCCTTCGCTCTCATGGCTGGGTAGCGGCCAAACTGATGAATCTTCAATATGATGATGTTTTAAACATCTTTAGTTCTCCGGAAAAGTCAGAAAACAGGATTTCGGTATTACTCAGAATAGCTGAAGCCGTAAGGGTAATCAATGCTGAAGAATCAGCCCGTTTGGTAAAAGAAGCAAAAGAAGCAGGAATAAGCGAACAAGGCTGTCATGATGCGGTGCTGACCGCTTCCGTGGCCTGTCTGTTCAACCGGTACATTGATATGATGCAGGCACCCGTTCCGACAGATGAAGCATTTTACCTGATGATTGCCGACAGGCTCATTTCAAAAGGATATGCCGGCACCGGACAGAGGCAATAATTTTCTTCTGAAAAATTTCGCAGAAAATCTAATTTCATTGAATAGTCTATTTTCGCTGTTATAAAAAAAACAACTATGACGTTAAAAATATCAAAAAGAGTAGAAAAACTCAACGAATCGGAAACCCTTAAAATGGCCCAACTTTCCCGTCAGCTCATTTCAGAAGGAAAAGATGTTATCAACCTGAGCATTGGAGAACCTGATTTCAATACCCCGGATCATATCAAATCAGCTGCTATTGAAGCTATTAATAAAAATATAACTCATTATCCCCCGGTACCTGGCTTTCCCGAGCTGCGAAAAGCAATAGCTGCATTGTACAAAAAAGATTTCGGTATCGAATTCGACTTCAACCAGGTCATTGTCAGTAACGGAGCCAAACAATCTCTCAGCAATGCCATCCTCAGCCTGCTCGATGAAGGTGATGAAGCCATTGTCCCGTCTCCTTACTGGGTCAGTTATCCCGAAATGATTAAACTGGCAGGTGCTGAAATGGTTGTCATCAAAGCAAGGATGGAGAATAATTTTAAAATCACTCCTGAAGAGCTTGAAAGTGCCATTACTCCCAAAACAAGAATGTTTTTATTCAGCTCACCTTCAAATCCTTCCGGAAGTGTCTATTGCCTGGAAGAGCTGGAAAATCTGGCAAAGGTTTTCAGAAAATATCCTGATATTGTCATTATAGCTGATGAAATCTATGATTATATCAATTTTTCCGGTAATCGCTGTACATTTGCCCAGATTACTGACCTGCTCGACAGAATGGTCATTATCAACGGAGTATCGAAGGGTTTTGCCATGACCGGCTGGCGTATCGGCTATATGATTGCTCCCCTGCCACTTGCCAGGGCCTGTAATAAACTTCAGGGACAACTGACATCAGGAGCTTGTACTATATCACAAATGGCTGCCCTCGCAGCATACACCCAGGACATATACCCGACTCTTCAGATGAAAAATGAATTTTTAAAGCGGGGAAAAATCGTCAGTCAGAAACTTTCAGAAATTCCCGGCATTAAAGCAAACAACCCTGAAGGTGCCTTTTACAGTCTGATTGATGTATCCGGGTTTTTCGGAAAATCAGACGGCAAAAGAACCATTCTCAACAGCAACGACATGGCAATGTACCTGCTGGAAGAAGCCTATGTTTCAACCGTTTCGGGTGACGCTTTCGGTGTGCCTGAATGTATCCGTATTTCATTTGCCACCTCTGAAGAAAACATCGTAAAAGCTATTGACAAAATGAAAACAGCTTTTTCACGTTTATCATAATCAAATTGTCTCACATTGAATAAACAAACTCCAACAGACATTTTATCTGAGTTTTCGAAAAAGAAAATTCTGGTAATAGGCGATATCATGCTCGATGCCTATATCTGGGGAAATGTCAGCCGCATTTCTCCTGAAGCTCCGGTGCCGGTTGTGCTGGTCAGTCAAAAGGAATACCGACTGGGTGGTGCCGGGAATGTGGCCCTGAATATAAAAAGCCTTGGTGCAGCCCCATTTCTGGTTTCCATGACCGGAGATGACGAGGAAGCATCCTTTCTCTTTAATTTGCTAAATGAGAAAAAAATAGCCCCGGAATTTTTGCTGAAATCCTCCATGCGTAAAACCACTACCAAAACACGTATTATTGCCAATCATCAGCAACAGCTGATCAGGATAGACAACGAAGACAGCCGACCATTAAACGAGTTTGACCAGAATTTACTGACAGATAAAGTCATGGAAATTTTACCCCTTGCCGATGCAGTTGTTTTTTCCGATTACGACAAGGGTGTTCTGAATCAGAAGATAATTCAGCTTGTTATCAGTGAAGCCAGGCGTTTGCATATTCCCACCATTGCAGACCCCAAAAAAGATAACTTTTTCAGTTATCAGCAGGCTACTCTGTTTAAACCCAATTTGAAAGAGCTTCAGGAAGGACTGCAGATGACTTTCAGAAGACCTGTGGTTATGGAAGAATTGAATGCCGCAGCAAACAAGCTTTTTGAAAAGATGAATATTGATATTGCATTCATCACCTTGTCTGATGAAGGCATTTATGTGAATAACAGGGAGTCAGGAAAAATTATTCCATCTCATAAACGAAATATTTATGACGTTTCCGGTGCAGGAGACACGGTGTCGGCAGTAGCTGCCCTTTCGATGGCCTGTGGCCTCGATTTATTTCAAATGGCTGAACTGACTAACCTTGCCGGTGGTATTGTCTGCGAAAAGGTAGGAGTCGTACCTGTTGAACCGGAAGAATTAAGAAATGAGATGAATAAGCTGAAAGATTAGCTGTTGGCGGATCTGATACCTGGGGTTTTGTTTTAACCCACAACTTAAGATTTTTTTTCAAAAAAATTTGTCTGTTTCAAAAATGCTATTTTATCTTTGACCAAACGTTCAATCAATAATAAAACCTTTTATGCCCAGAACAGACGAACAGTTTGAAGCCATCAGGAAAGAAAAAAGGGAATTAATCCTGCGAACCGCTCTGAAACTGTTTGCCGAAAAAGGCTATCACAGTGTTTCCATCAGCCAGATTGCCAAAGAAGCTGCCATCAGCAAAGGACTGATGTATAATTATTATGCAAGCAAGGAAGAATTGCTTCAAACGATAATGATTGCTGCTGTTGATGAAACGATTGGTTCTATTGATGTAAATAAAGACGGAATTCTTCAGGATGAAGAACTTATCTTTTATATCAGAAATCTCTTTTCCAACGTCAGGAAAAATACCGAATACTGGAAGTTTTTCTCAGCTTTAAGCACTCAGCCCGGGATTTTTAACATCGTTGCCCGACAACTGAAAGAAAAAGAAATCTATGTCAGCCGTTTGTTTTACGAGTATTTCAACAACAAGGGGTATCAAAATCCTACGGCAGAAATGGCCATGCTTGGCGCAGTTTTATCCGGAGCTATTCAGAAATATGTTTTTTCAGAAGGAAAATTTCCGCTGGATGAAATTGAAGAACGAATTATTAAAATGTACGAAAAATAAAATTTTATGAACAAAACAATTATCAAACTACTGGTTGTCTGTATGTTGCCACTGAGTATGAATGCTCAGACCGCTTATGAAATTGTCAAAAAAGCAGATGAAAAAAACAGGGGCACTTCAAGCCGGGGCGAAATGATGATGACCATTGAACGTACGGGCTGGAAACGAACCATAAGGATGAAATCATGGTCAAAAGGAACTGATTATTTTATGATACTGATAACCTATCCGGCAGAAGAAAAAGGGCAGGTTTTTCTGAAACGGGGAAAAGAGATGTGGAACTGGCAACCCAGAATTGAAAAGATGATCAAGCTGCCACCATCGATGATGATGCAAAGCTGGATGGGCTCCGATTTCACCAATGATGACCTCGTACAGCAGTCATCCATTCTCCGGGATTATACCCATCAGCTGCTCGGATCTGAAAATGTGCGTGATATGGAATGCTGGAAAATAGAGCTTACCCCTAAGCCGGAAGCGGCTGTGGTATGGGGAAAAATCATCCTCTGGATTACCAAAACGGGTTATGATATGTGGAAAACTCAGTACTACGATGAAGATGGCGAACTGGTCAGCACAGAAAATGCCTATAACCTGAAAAAAATGGGAGACCGTACCATCCCCACAAAAATAGAGATTATCCCTGCAGACAAACCCACACAGAAAACCATACTTGAAATCATCAGCATGGAGTTTAATGTCCCTATCAATGATAATTTTTTCACACAGCAAAACATGAAAACAGTCAAATGAAAACAAAACTCATAGTAATTGCATGGCGAAACCTCTGGCGAAACAAGCGAAGAACACTGATAACGATGGCTTCCATTGTCTTCAGTGTTTTTTTTGCTTCTGTTATGCGAAGCCTTCAGGAAGGCTCTTATGATAAAATGATTGACAATCTGGTCAAGTTTTATACCGGCTATGTGCAGGTTCAGGACTCGGGCTACTGGAACGAAAAGACCCTCGACAACACGATTGAAGAAGATACTTCGCTGAGCCGCCTGACCGAAAAATTACCCGATGTATTGCTGGTTACCCCCCGTATAGAAGGCTACGGACTGGCTGCCAGTAAAGACAAAAGCAAGCCCGTACTGGTGCTGGGCATCGATCCTGAAAAGGAAGATAAAATCATTAAACTATCCCGGAAAATCATCAAAGGCAGTGCTGTAAACGATTCGGATGAAGCAGTCATGATTGCTGAAGGACTGGCCGGATACCTTGACCTTCAGACAGGTGATACCCTTGTCATCATTTCACAAGGCTATCATGGGGTAAGTGCAGCAGGAAAATTTCCGGTTAAGGCCATTTTCAGACATCCCAGCCCCGAATTCAACAACCGGATGATTTTCTGTAACCTGAAAACCGCTCAGGCTTTTTTCTATCTTGGCAATAAGGTAACTTCCCAGGTAGTCATGGTGAAAGATCATTATAAAGTCGCTCATATCAAGCATTTTATTGAAAAACATATTCCTGAAACCCTCAGGGTCATGACATGGGACGAAATGCAGCCTGAAATGGACAGCATGATCAAAGGCGACCGTGCAGGCGGCATTGTCATGCTGCTGGTTTTATATCTGGTTATAGGATTTGGCATTTTCGGTACGGCTATGATGATGATTAATGAAAGGAAAAAGGAATTTGGCGTGGTCAATTCCATTGGCATGACCAAAACTGAAATTAATCTTGTATTGCTGATTGAAACCTTCCTGCTCGGAATTATCGGTGTTATAGCAGGTTTAATAATCACCATTCCGGTTATCTGGTATTTTTACCTCAACCCTGTCCCGTTAACAGGCGACATGGCCAAAGCGATGATTGAATACGGGCTTGAACCCTTTTATTTTGTCTCTGTAAAATCTTCCATTTTTTTAAATCAGGGAGGCATAATACTGATTCTTTGCTTTATTGTATCATGTTTTTCAATGATTTCCGTAGGAAGAATGAAAATGATTGATGCACTGAGAAGTTGATAAACCTTAAATTTAAAAAAATGATTGGAACTATAGCATGGCGGAACATCTGGCGGAATAAAGTCAGGAGTATAATAGTATTGTCTGCAGTCGCCATAGGCATGTTTGCCGGAATATTCTCCACCGGTTTTTATAAGGGTATGGGGGATATGCGTTTTAAAACAGCCATTCGTACCGAAGTTTCTCATATCCAGCTTCATCATCCCGCCTATCTTGAAAACAAAGATATTGCAGTATTTATGACAAATTCAGGCCAGATGATTGAAAAAATAAGAGGCCTTGATAAAGTGGAAGGCTGCAGCAGGCGACTGATTAGTGAGTGCATGGCCGAAACTGCACATGGCACCATGGGTGTCAATATGATAGGTGTTGAACCTGAGTTTGAAAAAACCGTTACGGATATTCATGAAAAAATTATTGAAGGCAGTTACCTTGACCACAACAACAGCCGTATTCCACAGGTTCTCATCGGTTCTACCCTCGCTAAAGAATTGAAAATCAAAATAAAATCAAAAGTCAGATTAAGTCTGGTTGACAGGGAAGGAAATATTATCACCAAACTCTACAAAGTAGGCGGTTTATACAAAACCTCCAATACCGGTTTCGATAAGATGAATATATTTGTTCTGAGAGATGAAATGCTTGCTCAGACAGGGCTTCCCGAAGATGCTGCTTCGGAAATTGCTGTTTATCTGAAAGATGATAAGGATGTCAATACTATCGCTACTGCCATCAAAAAGCTCTTCCCTGCATACGAAACCAAAACATGGCGGGAAATCAGCAAAGAACTTTCCTTACTGGCCGACCAGATGGATCAGATCATGTATATCTTTGTGATTATCATAATGCTGGCATTGTGTTTCGGTATCATCAACACCATGCTGATGGTGGTGCTTGAACGTAAAAGAGAACTGGGCATGCTCATGGCTGTTGGCATGAGCAAATCTAGGGTTTTCAGGATGATTGTCCTTGAATCTGTTTACCTGTCTTTTACCGGAGGAATTGCCGGCATACTGGTAGGCTATGGCGTCATAAAATACTTTTCCGTCCATCCGCTTAAACTGGAGATGTTTTCAGGTTTTGAGATGTACGGATATTCGACTACCGTTTATACCAACCTGGAACCCGGCTCTATCATTATCATTTCCATCCTTGTTATTTTACTTGGAATTGTGTCGGCCATATATCCGGCAAGAAAAGCCATTCGCCTCGACCCTGCCGATGCCATTCGTACTGAATAAATGAATTAAACGATAAAACCATGAAAGTACTTGAATTAAAAGATCTTCACAAAATTTATGATGAAAAAACCATCCCCGTACTTGCCGTGAATGGAATAAGCCTCGATTTTGAAGAAGGTGAGTTTGCCGCAATCGTGGGGCCGAGTGGCTCCGGAAAAACCACTTTGTTAAACCTTATAGGCGGACTTGACAAGCCGACCAGCGGAGAAATTATTGTTGAAAACATTCCGCTTAAGACATTAAACAACCGGAAACTGACCCTGTTTCGACTGCGTAATATTGGTTTTGTTTTTCAGGCATACAACCTGATTCCGGTGTTGACTGCCGAAGAAAATGTGGAATTTATTATGGAATTGCAGGGAGTTCCCAAAAAAGACAGGAAAAAGCGTGTGCATGAATTATTACAGGCTGTCGGGTTGGGAGATAAAATGAAGGTAAGGCCTTCCAAACTTTCGGGAGGTCAGCAGCAAAGGGTCGCTGTAGCAAGAGCTTTGGCATCAAAACCCAGATTTATCCTTGCCGATGAACCTACAGCTAACCTCGATTCCAAATCGGCTCAGAACCTGCTGGAAATCATGGAAAAACTCAACCGTGAAGAAAAAATAACCTTTATCTTTTCAACCCACGACCAGCGCGTGGTCAGTTTAGCCCGCAGGGTCATCACCATGGAAGACGGAAAAGTGGTTAAAGATGAAGTAATCCATCCATGAAACGGATAACATTAACACTGATAATATTTTGCGTTATAATCTTCCGTTCAGCGGCTCAGGATTCGTTATCACCTCATAGCCTGAACCTCGAAGGTTATATCAAAAACCTGAATACATCTTTTATACAGGACAATCCCTATCAATGGCTGACAGAAAATATGATTCACAACAGGCTCGACCTTAAATACAGCCATGAGTCAGGGTTCGGTTTTCATGCCGGATTGCGTAACCGCCTGATTTACGGAGAGTTTGTAAAATATTTCCCTGCCTATTCTTCCCTCATAGATGAGGAAAAAGGATGGCTCGACCTTTCCAGGATGGTTGTCAACAACAAGTACTTTCTCCTGCATTCGACCATAGACCGTCTGTATTTCGACTATTCAAAGGGCAGTTTTGCCATACGTATCGGAAGGCAACGCATCAACTGGTCGCAAACCTTTGTCTGGAATCCGAATGATATTTTCAATGCCTATAATTTTTTCGACTTTGATTATGAAATAAAACCGGGAAGCGATGCCGTTAAAATGACATTTTACACTGGAGCCGTCAGCCAGCTGGAAGCAGCGGTCAAATCAGATTACCTGAACAGAATAACAGCAGCCGCCATGTTCCGGTTTAATCACTGGAATTATGATTTTCAGGTGATTGGAGGGATGATGAATGATAAGGAAATTGTTGGCGGAGCAGGCTGGAGCGGACAACTCTTCAAAGGAGGTTTCAGAGGAGAAGCGAGCTGTTTTTACAATAATGAAAAGGAAGATTCCAATATGGCTGTTCTTGCATCCATTGGCTATGAATATGTTTTTAAAAACAGTCTGATGCTGATGGGAGAAGCCCTTTACAATAGTCAGGGGATAAAAAAAGGCACTTTCAACCTGAATGAATTCTATTACCACGACCTGAGTGCCAAAACCCTCAGCCTGACACAATGGTCGTTTCTGCTGATGGCCTCCTATCCGCTAAGTCCCTTGCTTTCATGCTCATTTTCAGCCATGTATAGTCCAAATAATCCGTTTCTGTTTTTAGGGCCAAGCCTCAGCTATTCAGCCGCTGATAATCTTACAGTATCCCTGAATGCACAGGCTTTCAGCGGCCTGAACACAGCTGAAAATACAGGAGGTTTTGTATTTCTGGTGTTTAAGTGGGGGTTTTAATAAGCTTAGCCGGCTGTCGGCTGAGTTAGCCTTAAGTAGGCAGTCTGCAGTAGGCAGAGAAATTCGAAATCTTGCCTGTCGCCTGCCTGACGTCAGGCATGGCAGACAGGTTCGAAATTCGAAATTCGAAATTAACAATCCGAAATCCGCAATTCCGCATTCCGCAATTCCAATCTGATTATTTTCAATATCAATCCGGAAGAAAATAGTTTCGGCAAGCTGCGGGAATACATGGCCGATATCTTACTATAAATTGGGGTTACATTTCATAAATGAATGTTTCAGACAAAAACAGCATGAAGGAATGTAAAATAATGATAATCAGGCTATTCTAATATACTACAACCTTTTTAGACAACTGGCATGCGGGTGAAACTACACTTATCAAATAGCAACCTTTGGTCTCAGGCAGGGGAATATATTTTGTCTTTTCAGTAAGAAGACTGTTATACAGCAATTTCCCTGAAGCATCAAAAATGCTGACATTTCCGCTGATATTTTCTTTCAAAAGGTTTTCAAAAGAAATCAATACCATCTTCCCAACCTGCTGAATATTTACCGATTCATTTCCATTTTCAGGTTCCTCCAGAGGGTTGCTCTGAGGTTTAAATCTTAGTAAAAACCTTTGGTTAATGATTCCTTTTTCGGTTTCAAAACTATATTCTTTTGCTGAAGTCAGATTGATGGTTTTGTTCAGCTTTTTATCTTCCAGATATACCTCAATATCCTGCATATTGGTTAAATCTCCGTTAAAAAAGGTATATTTTCCTCCCAATCCGGCTTTCAATCCGATAGGTATTACCCTTTCTGAAGTAAGAGGAGGCAAAGCCTGAATACACCATTCGTCTTTACCGGACAGGCTGTAAAGGGATATGTCTTTATTCCCCTGAAGTTTATGACCGTCATACATCGGATCGAAGCCATCTGTTGCATTGGGTAAAAAGGTTATTAAAATATTATTTGCATTGCTGTCGCTGTCGATCAGATTGAGTCTGAATTTCACTGTTGTTTCTAAATCAGGTACAAAAAACTGATTCCCTGTTTCGTGCTGGCGGAATGAATTTTTAAATACCACATTTCCACTGCCATAACTCCCATCTACTTTCACAAAAAAACCCTGCCCGATTCCAATAAAACCACCCGGCACTTTTGATTGATTCCCGGGAGCTGCAATTCCGGATGGTACACCTCCTGAAAGATTTACAGTTGCATAATCATCATTTCTGCTGATAGCCGTTCCCGAAACATCAGACCAATAATACAAAGTTCCGGTAAGTCTTTGATTGGTCTGTGTGTTGTACGTAATAAAAGATTCGACCGATATGGGAGAAGGATAAGGGTTGCCAATCAGATTCCATCCCTGAGGATCAGGGGTACCACTTGAGGATGTGTAGGTACAATATATGTTTATGTCGTTTCCTGTGCTCAGACTGCCTGTAAATGTTCTGGTAATGGCACTGTTACAGAGGTAAGTGGCTGTATATCCTCTTCCCCGCGTGAGATTTCCGCTGCTTATTCTTGTCCATCCTATATCAAGATTTGACGAGGGATTTGTTTCATCATACCAGTAAACATTATAATTTCCGTAATTCTGATCTTGTATGGCACTTAAGGGTGCATTGGCTACCGGAGAGGATACATAATGATAGAATGGATTATTTTGGTCGGTGGTAAGATATCGTTGAACACTCAGGTCTCCGGTATTACTCACCGAGCCATAACAGTTGCCGTCAAGAAGGGAGGCAGTGCCTGATGAATTTGATTGCAAGGTCAATGCTCCATTGATTACTAAATCTCCTTTTACTGTCAGGTACTTTGTAGCAGGCACCTCAACACTTGATCCGGAGTTGACAGTCAGGCCATTGAATATAATCATATTGGTATTATAGGAAAGGATTTGTGTACCGGATTTTGCAAAAGTTACGGTTCCTGTTCCTGATTGTGAGTTCATGTCAACATCCTGGTTGTCATTGTTGTATAAATCACCTTCGATGATAAAGTTACTCCCGGAATTTAAAAAACAGATATTCCCATGATAGGTACCGGATCTTTCAACACGTACATCTTCGGCTACGACAACCGCTCCGCTCTTTAAAATAAGATTTGCACCATTTACTGTAATATCCTGTGAAAATAATTTTGCATGAAAAAAAATCAAAATAATGAATAAAACTATGGGATATACATTATAATTTTCATTAAATGATTTCATTATTTTTAGTTTAGCCTTTTTTAATGTTGATACGAATTTAATAAAAAAATCGGATAAAGTACCTAATGAAAATTTTTTATTAGTTATAAGTTTTTTATCTTTGCCTAAACTTGGAAACACTTATGCAAAACAAAAACTGACTTTCTGAAACTTCTCCAACTACCTATTTAACAATGCATTGGTTTTCAGTTGATATTTTGTTAAACATCAAAAATTATCAAGCCATGTGCTCAATTTTAATTTTGAAGTTCGGCAGAATAAATTTCGCTGAAATCAGCAAAAAATTATCAGGAATTACATTTTTTCTCTTTCTTTGTCATCCCCTTCTCCTGTTTTCACAGAGTGTAGGAATAGGTTCAGGAACCTTTACGCCAGATGCTTCAGCCATGCTGGAAATACAATCAACCAACTCCGGTTTGCTGATCCCCCGTATGACCGCTGCCCAGAGATCAGCTATCAGCAATCCTGCAACAGGATTGCTTGTTTTTCAGACAGATGCCACATCCGGATTTTATTATTATACAGGAACGGCCTGGATCATGCTTTCTACCACCCTCATTACCCAACTGGCCGATGCTGACGGAGACACCAAAGTGATGGTGGAAAAGACTACGGATGAAGACAGTGTAAAAATTGATATTAAGGGAACAGAAAAATGGGTGTTCGGGGGGAAAAGCCTCATCCCAAGAAATATGGGAAAATCTGTATTCATTGGAGAAGAAGCCGGTTTAAATGATGATCTGAGTAATAATCTAAACGTTTTTATCGGTTATCAGGCAGGTAAATCCAACACAACTGGTATTGTCAATTCAGCCATGGGATATCAGGCATTTTATTCCAACACAACTGGTATTGAAAATTCAGCCATGGGATATCAGGCACTTTATTCCAACACAACTGGTATTGAAAATTCAGCCATGGGAGGAGATGCACTTTATTCCAACACATATGGTTCTGACAATTCAGCCATGGGATATCAGGCACTTTATTCCAACACAACTGGTTCTTACAATTCAGCCATGGGAGTTGTAGCGCTTGTTTCTAACACAACAGGCAATCACAATTCAGCCATGGGGTATGGGGCACTTTTGTCCAACACAACAGGTAATTGCAATACTGCAATGGGAAGAGGGGCACTTTCTTACAATACAACTGGTTCTTACAATTCAGCAATAGGAATTCGAGCTCTTTATTCCAACACAACTGGTTATAAAAATTCAGCCATGGGAGATTCTGCACTTTTTTCCAACACAACTGGTTATAGTAATTTAGCCATAGGATCTTTTGCACTTTATTCCAACACAACTGGTTATAAAAATACAGCCTTGGGAGATTCTTCACTTTTTTCCAACAAGGCTAACAGTCGTAGCATTGCGTTAGGCTATAAAGCCATGTATTATGCAGATAACACTACTTCCGGACGTGAAACCTATAACACGGCAGTAGGGTACGAAGCATTAAAAGGAAGTACAATAGCAGGTAATAATACCGGGCAATTTAACACTGCTATAGGAGATCAGGCACTTTTTTCCAACACAAGCGGTTATAGCAATTCAGCCATGGGAGTCAAGGCACTTTATTACAACACAACTGGTTATAAAAATTCAGCCATGGGAGATTCTGCACTTTTTTCCAATACAACCGGTGATTACAATTCAGCGTTGGGAAGTTCTGCACTTTATTCCAACAAGGCAAACAGCCGGAGCACTGCGATAGGCTACCAAGCCATGTATTATGCAAATAACACTATTTACGGCTTTGAAACCTATAACACGGCAGTAGGGTGCGAAGCATTAAGGGGAAGTACGACAGCGTCCGATAATACCGGGCATTATAACACTGCCATAGGAGGTCAGGCACTTTATTCCAACACAAATGGTTCTTACAATTCAGCCATGGGATATCGTGCACTTTATTCCAACACAAATGGTTCTTACAATTCAGCCATAGGATATAGGGCACTTTATTCCAACACAACTGGTTTATACAATTCAGCCTTGGGATATGGGGCACTTAATTCCAACATAAGTGGTTCTGACAATTCAGCCATGGGATATGGGGCACTTTATTACAACACAACTGGTTCTTACAATTCAGCCATGGGAGTTGTAGCGCTTGTTTCTAACACAACAGGTAATCACAATTCAGCCATGGGGTATGGGGCACTTTATTCCAACACAAGTGGTAATAAAAATACTGCCGTGGGAGATTCTGCACTTTATTCCAACAAGGCAAACAGCCGGAGCACTGCGATAGGCTCTGGTGCCATGTATTATGCAGATGACAGAACTTCCGGACGTGAAACCTATAACACTGCAGTAGGGTACGAAGCATTAAGGGGAAGCACAACAGCATCCGATAATACCGGGCGATTTAACACTGCCATAGGAGACCAGGCACTTCATTCCAACTCAAGGGGTTATAGCAATTCAGCCATGGGAGTCAAGGCACTTTATTCCAACACAACTGGTTATAAAAATTCAGCCATGGGAGATTCTGCACTTTTTTCCAACACAAGTGGTTATTGCAATTCAGCCATGGGAGTCAGGGCACTTTATTCCAACACAACTGGTTATAAAAATTCAGCCATGGGAGATTCTGCACTTTTTTCCAACACAACTGGTAATGGCAATTTAGCCATAGGATCTTTGGCACTTTTTTCCAACACAACTGGTAATAAAAATACAGCCGTGGGAGATTCTGCACTTTATTCCAACAAAGCAAACAGCCGGAGCACTGCGATAGGCTATCAAGCCATGTATTATGCAGATAACAGAACTTTCGTAGGACGTGAAACCTATAACACTGCAGTAGGGTACGAAGCATTAAAAGGAAGTTCAACAGCAGGTAATAATACCGGGCAATATAACACTGCCATAGGAGATCAGGCACTTTATTCCAACTCAAGTGGTAATAGCAATTCAGCCATGGGAGTTCAGGCACTTTCTTCCAACACAACTGGTTATTACAATTCAGCCATGGGACAATCGGCACTTTATTCCAACACAAGTGGTCATTTCAATTCAGCCATGGGAGTTCAGGCACTTTATTCCAACACAAGTGGTTCTTTCAATTCAGCCATGGGAGATGGGGCACTTTATTCCAACACAACTGGTTCTTATAATTCAGCCATGGGACAATCGGCACTTTATTCCAACACAACTGGTTCCTACAATTCAGCCATGGGATTTGAGGCACTTTATTCCAATCAGGCAAACAGCCGGAGCACTGCGCTAGGCTATCAAGCCATGTATTATGCAGATAACACTACTTCCGGACGTGAAACCTATAACACTGCAATAGGTTACGAAGCCTTAAAGGGAAGTACGACAGCAGGCAATAATATCGGGCAATATAACACTGCCATAGGAGATCAGGCACTTTATTCCAACACTAGTGGTTATAGCAATTCAGCTATGGGATATTGGGCACTTTATTCCAATCAATCTGGCTATTGGAATTCAGCCTTGGGTGTTAAAGCACTATATTCCAACACAACCGGCATTGAAAATTCAGCGTTTGGGAAAGATGCACTTTATTCCAACACAACTGGTTCCTACAATTCAGCCATGGGATATGGTGCACTTTATTCCAACAAGGCAAACAGCCGGAGCACTGCGATAGGCTATAACGCCATGTATTATGCAGATAACACTACTTCCGGACGTGAAACCTATAACACTGCAATAGGTTACGAAGCCTTAAAGGGAAGTACGACAGCATCCAATAATACCGGGCAATATAACACTGTCATTGGAGATCGGGCACTTTATTCCAACTCAAGTGGTTATAGCAATTCAGCCATGGGATTTCAGGCACTTTTTTCCAACACAACTGGTTATTACAATTCAGCCATGGGATATTTGGCGCTTTCTGCAAACACAGTAGGGAATAGAAATACTGTAATCGGAAAATCTGCCGGAGCTGGCAATACAACGGGATCAAACAATATTTTCGTGGGCTATCAGGCCGGAGACAATGTGACAAGCGGTTCAGGAAATATAATTATTGGTTATGATATAGATGCCCCTTCGGCTACCGGCAGCAATCAGATGGTTTTAGGCAACAGCAGTACCTTGTATGGAGATTTAGGCAATAACCGGATTGGTATTGGAACGACCAATCCCGGAACCAACTTACATATCAGTGGCAGCGATGATGGTTTACTCAGGCTTACAAATACTACCGACAACAAAAGCTGGGATTTAGGCTACGAATCCAACAGCTCAGAGGATTATTTCTTTATTGATGAGTATGAAGTCAATAGACGATTTTTTATCAAAACAGGTGGCAACACAGGAATTGGCACTTCCGATATTCCATCCGAATCTAAACTGGTTATTGCTGCCGTTGATGGCTCAGGCGAGGGTGGACAGGTGCAGCTTAATGCTTCAGGTGGTACTTATACCACCGCTTTTTTTATTGATAACTACCAGAATAATTTCAGAATAATGTACGGTACCAATTCGGGTTCATCCGGTGTAAGAATGTCGATTGATAACAGCGGTAACGTGAAAATAAATAATTTATCCACAAACGGTGCTGTATATTCCAATGGTACTGCCCTGACAAACACCAATCCTTCAGATATTCGTTTAAAAGAAAACATCCGAAACCTTCCTGCATCTCTGCATCAGATCATGTCGTTAAGGCCTGTCAGTTTTACATGGAAATCTGATGGAAAATCCACTGTAGGTTTTATCGCTCAGGAGGTCGAAAAAGTCATCCCGGAACTTGTTTCAACAAATGAAGATGGTTACAAGGGAATTTATTCCGTGGAGATGATTCCTTACCTGGTGAAAGCCATTCAGGAACAACAAGCCATGATAAATGAACTGCAAAAGGATAATGATGAACTGAAAGCAATGATATTGAATTTATCTTCAAAAGAAGAATAAGCAGAGAAGGGATTCAAGGGTGCATTCAGCGTTTTATGATTTAATGAAATTTGGTTGACTCCGGTTTTTCACCCAAAACATTAAGCAGACAGCGTTTATTTTAACCAGGCAGTGGGCAGGGAAATTCGAAATCTTGCCTGTCGGCAGACAGGTCCGAAATTCGCAATTCGCAATCCGAAATCCGCAATCTTACCTGTCGCCTGCCTGTCGGGAGGCAGCTCAAGGCGGAACAAATACCTGCTAAAACCAGTCAGCTCTTATTTCACCATCATCACATCCACCCTTCTGTTCAATGAACGTGCTTCATAAGAAGTGTTAGGAACGAGGGGTTTTTCTTCGCCATAGTAGTTCATGGTAATCCTTTCCGGTGCTATACCATTTTTAACAAGGTAATTGTAAACTTCCTTTGCTCTTTGCTGGGAAAGAAGAAGATTGGTTTCTTCTTCACCAACATCATCAGCATAGCCCGAAATTTCTATTTTGTTCGTTGCATCTTTGGCTAATGCAATAAATTTGAGTAACTCCGTCTTTGCCTCACGACTCAAAATATAGCTTCCTGTTTTAAAATACACGCTGTTGTATCCTCCACCGGAAACCACGGTAACCTTTTCCACCACTTTTTCAGTAGTTCCTTCTTTGGTTGAGGGGGTAGTTCCCGGCTGCTGAGGAAGGTTGGCCAAGTCATTTCTTAACTTGTCGATGTCTTCTTTCAGGCCTTCGATCATTTTCGACTGCTGATTGTTTACTCCGGCAATGGAATTGGTTGTAGCAATATTGGCATCCATCTTATTGCCTAAGGTATCCAGTTTGGCAGTCATAGCCAATTGGTTTTCCTTCAGCATTTTAATATCTTCATCATAGGATTTTCCTTTTCTTCCCTGTCCAAAGGTGTAAATCAGCATGATTTCGTGTGTGCCATGCGACCTGTCGTAGATAGAAGAATTAGAAACTTCGTATCCGTAGGCAATATCAATATTATTGAGCAGGGTAATGCCACCTGAAAGCAGAAAATAAGAATTGGCAAGGGAAAGGTTGATTTCCGTGTAGTCTCCTCCTCCGGCAGATTCCACCCATGTTCTGCCGCTGTTGCGATATCCCAGTCCAAGCCAGTATTGGTTTTTCCATTTGGTTACCACATTCAGGTCGAGCTGAGAGGGACTGTGCCGGGCATCCCGGTAAACCAATACCGGTTCAATAGCCCAGTTATCATTCTTCAGGTTAAACCGGTAAGATACAATGGCATTGAAATGACGGTAGAAGTCGAAAACATATTCATTATTTTCTGCTGTAAAATACCTGACTTTTGACTGAAGCAGGTAAGGCACTGAAAAGCCAACTTCGAGTTTCTTGAAATTGTAGCGAAACCCGAAACCTGCATCGAACCTCATGCCTTCAAATGACTGAAGTGTAAGAAGGTTGTCATTATAGTCTTTTACCTGTGCATTGCTCATCAGAAACTGATTTTCAGTCAATACGCCATTCAACGCAAAGGTAAGTTGATGGTTTTCAGCCAGTTTGACCATATAGGCATAATTCAGGTTCATACTCATCCGGTCGAGCAGGCCGGTACGGTCGCTGATGACAAAACCGCCAATGCCCATATTGTTTTTCAGTAAGCCATGAACGCCAAAGATGCGCGTCTTCGGGGCACCATTGATACCTACCCATTGATTGCGTGAGTCGAGGAAAGCCGACCATGTCCCATAATCGCCCGTATTGGCCGGATTGATTAAAATCCTGTTCAGATGATACAGATCATACACGGGAAGTTGCTGTGCCGACAGAGAAAGTGAAAAAAGCATGGCAACGATCCATAAGTTTATTATCCTGTTCTTTTTCATTGTTTTGTTCATTTAGCGGTTAACGTAAAATGGTTAAATATCCTGAATACACTTTATCGCTGTTATCAAACCTGATAAAGTAATAATAAGTGCCTTCAGGGACAGGATTTCCTTTGTACATGCCATCCCAGTTGTCGGCATAGGCTTTCTGACGATAGACTTCCACTCCCCAGCGGTCGTAAATTACCACTTCATTATCGGAGTAGTATTTCAGTCCGATATCCCAGATATCATTTGCTCCGTCACCGTTTGGTGTCAGCATGTTGACCAGATCAAGCGTATAATCAAGATTTACGGTAACTTTCAGTGACTTTGTGTTTTTACATCCTTTAAGGTCTTCCCCGGTTACGGTATAGGTAATGGTTTGTAACGGAAGTGAAACAGGATCGGATTTAAAGGCATTGTCGAGATAATCGGGTGGCGACCACGAATAGGTATTTGCTCCCCACGCCAGTAAAGGTACGGGTTTTCCAAGGCTGACCGCAGTATCTTCAGGAGATACCATGATAACAGGCAGTTCGTTTACAGTAACCATGATGCTGTCTTTGTTCACACAGCCATGATTGTCAAATACCAGTGCCCTGTATTTCCCGCTGTTTTTGGCAGTAATGGTAAATGTGTTTTCCCCTGTGGACCATAATATGGTATTGATGGCCGGTGAAACGGTCAGGACAACACTGTCGTTCCGGCAAAACTCTGTCGGGCCTCCTGCTGTGATGGTAACACTTGGCAATGCCCAGACATTCACGGCCTTCACAAAGGTGTCGCTGCAGGCAAAAATATTGGCCACAATCAGGCTTACCTGATAGGTGCCCGGTGACTGATACAGGTGTTTGGGGTTCTGGTTAATTTCCCCATGATTATCATCAAAATCCCAGTAATAATCTTTTATCGGGGCTCCGTTAGGTTGTGAGAGATTTTCAAAACTAACCGTGTTCCCGAGGCAGACGTCCTGGGCATTAAATCCGGCTGAAGGTGTTGGATGTATGGTTATATTCTTGGATATCATATCATTACATCCGTATGCAGAGCTTCCTGAAAGCTCAATGGTATAGGTTCCGGCATCGTTGTAAACATGAACAGGGTTGGCAGCAGTAGAAGTGTTGCCATCTCCGAATTTCCACAAATATGTTTTTGCGTATGAAAAACTGTTGTCGATGTTAATATCGTATCCAACGCAGGTATTTGAAAAGGTGAAGTTAAGCGTAGGCCGTGGGGCTATCACCACCAGTTTGACCGTATCTTTTACACATCCCTTATCCGATTCCGATTTAACCTGAACCAGATAATTTCCCGGAGCAATAAAGCTGAGTCTGTTGTCAGGGCTGGTGGTTGTCTGCTCATAGAGCGGATCTCCGTCAAAGTTCCAGTAATACTTGCTGATGCTTCCGCCTGCAACTGAGGAAGTAACAGTAAATTCGGTGGTATCATGGAAACAGGTTTTATCGAAATTAAAGTCAACAACCGGCAACGGATTTACCTTAACAGTCTTTAAAACAGTTGAAATACAGCCACTATCTGTTATCACCATGAGGCCAACAGTATAGGAACCGGGAGTATTGAACAAACGGGACACATCGGTACCGGAAGAATCATCATAGATCAGGTCATTGTTAAAGTCCCATTTGTATTTGACAATGCTGCCGCCCGAAATGGTTGAAGTGCTTTTAAAGGTGTTGGCTTCGCCCAAACAGGCATCCGTGGCAGTAAAACTAGCTACTGCCAGCGGATTGACTGTAATGGTTTTATAAGCGGTTGTAACAACGTTTAAACTACTCCGGATACGGATACCTACCGGATAACTGCCTGCAGAGGCAAACAGTTTGGTAACAACCGGTCCGGTGGCATCCGAAAAATTTCCGTCTGCATTAAAGTCCCATTCATACAGAACGATAGTTCCGGAGGTAACCGTTGAAGTACTTGTAAATTTAACAGCACTGCCATCGCATGCACTGGTATAGATAAAACTGGCTACATCACCAAAACTTTTGGTCATCATCAGGGCTGCTGCCAGTACCAGACTCAGGGTTTTCATTGCTTTTTTCATCGCTTTACTTTTTAAAAGTTTTACCATTCTCATTTTTACCTCCTGAATATTTTATGTCTCAGCACACCGTCTTTGGTCGTTATTTCAACCATGTAGAGGCCTTTCGCATAATTCATGAGGTCGATGCGGTGGCGATACTGTTTATCAAATACATCTCCTTTATATTCGTCCATGACTGCCCCTTCGGAGTTAAGAACCCTGATATAGAGTTCTCCAATGTCCTGATTGGCTGTCATTTCCAGATTGACGTAATCGTCAGCAGGATTGGGATAAATGACTACACCGATATACTGTCCTGAATTTTCATCACCAATGGATGTCGGATAAATATTGAGCTGTTTGGTGATTGTATCGCTTGTACAGCTATTGATAGCAATTAGTGTTACAGTGTATTTACCGGCTGCTTTATAGATATGTACCGGAGAATTGGCGGTGGAAGTTGATGCATCTCCAAAGTTCCATTGATAAGATGTGGCATTCTTTGACTTATTGACAAATGATGCTGAATGGCTGTTGATGTACACATCAAAATCAGCTTCAGGAGGCAAGGTGTTGGAGCTGATGGTAATCAGCTTGCTCTGCAGGCAGAGTTTGCTGTCTTTTACCCAAATTTCATAGGTCCCGGATTTAAGATTGCTGAAAGTACCTGATGCCTGATAGTTGACACCATCTTTCGAATAGGTGTAAGGTGCGGTACCACCTGCGCCACTTACCGTCAATGCACCGGTACCGTCATTCGGACAGTTTTCATTGGTGATGTTATCCACTTTAATGCTTAGTGGTGCGGAAGGTTCGCTGATGGTAACCTGCTGATCGGTCTGACAACCATTCTGGTCGATTACCGTAACCGTGTAAACTCCTTTCACCAGATTGATAAAGTTGGAATCGCTGCGGTAATGTACTTTATCCAGCGTGAATTTATACGGTTTGACACCACCTGAGGCATGGACTGTAAGTTTTCCACTGAAGTCGCCATAGCAGGCCACATCTGTCTTGTCGATGCTCTTGATGGTCAGTGCCTGTGCAGGCTCTGTGATGGTAAAGCTGACTGAATCAAGGCACAGGTTGGCATCTCTGATGTAGGCTTTGTAATTGCCTGCAGGGAGATTGTTGAAGTAACCACTGGCCTGGAAGGTAGTTCCGTTCAGGCTATACTGGTACAGTCCGGTTCCGCCTGTTCCTGTCAAAGATACGCTTCCTGTTGAGCTACCCTTACAACTGACATTTGTTTTGGAAGCAACGGTTACATCGAGTGCAGCAATAGGCTCTGTAATGGTAACACCCTGGGATTCACTGCAGTTGTTGCCATCTTTGACGGAAACAATATAGTATCCTGCTTTCAGTCCGTTGAAGACATTACCGGCCTGATAGGTCTTTCCGCCATCAGCAGAATACTGATAAGTACCGGTACCTCCTGTTGCTGTCAATGTAATGCTTCCGGTCATATCTCCCTTACATTTTACATTGACTTTCGATACGGTAATGACAATCGGGTCAGGCTCTGTAATGACAAAACTGCCGGTATCCATGCATCCTCTCTGGTCTTTTGCAAAGACACTGTATGACCCTTTACCCAGCTTGACAAAATTACTGTCGTTCTGGTAAGTGGTTCCGTTCATTGAGAAGGAATAAGGACTGGTGCCTTTGCGTGCATGAACGGTGATTTTACCGTCATTAAGCCCGGCACAGGTAATGTTGTAGGCATCAATGTTAATATCAGGTTTCGGATAAATGGTTACCGGAATGGTAAGGCTGTCGGAACAACCATGATTGCTGGTGGCTACCAGTTTGACCTGATAGGTTCCGGCTGAAGCATACATTTTTGTTGCATGCATGGAAGTTGTGGTCGAGCCGTCTCCGAAATACCATTTGTAAGTCAATACACCTGTATTGATGGAAGATGTATTGGTAAAGCTTGCCTGATTGCCATAACAAACATTGGCGGTTGTAAACGATACTGAAGGAGCATCGTAAACCGTTACTGATTTGGTAACGCTATCGGAACAGCCTTTATCAGAAACAGTAACCAGTTTTACCGTATATGTGCCCGGAGCTGAATAGAGTTTGGTTGGATTAATGACAGTCGAACTTGAGCCATCGCCAAAATACCAGGTATGTGACATGGTACCACTGCTGATGGTAGAGTTGTTGACAAAGCTGGCACTGTGTTTATCGCAGACATTGGCCGTACTAAAGGAAACTTTCGGCATGGCATATACAGTGATGGTTTTGGTTGAGCTGTCTTTACATCCGTAATTGGAAGTGGCTACCAGTTTTACATTGTAGCTATTGGCAACAGAATAGGTATGGTTCGGGCTCATAACAGTGGAAGTAGCGCCATCGCCAAAGTTCCATGCAAACGACATTGATCCGGAAGTAATGGTTGAATTATTATAGAAGCTGGCAGAACTGCCTTCGCAAATATTGTTAAAGGTAAAGGATACCACAGGCATCGGGTAAACGGTTACCTGACTTGAGATGGTGGATACACAACCTTTATCGGAAGTAACTGTCAGTGTAACAGTGTAAGTTCCGGCAGCTGCATAAAGGTGGGCAGGACTGGTTTGTGTGGAGGTAGTGTTGTCTCCGAAATTCCACAAATAACTCATGGTACCACTGCTGATGGTACTGCTGTTGGTAAAGCTGGTGCTGGTACCATAACATACATTGCTGGCACTGAATCCGGCAACCGGCAACGGATAAACAGTTACCTGCTTGCTTAATGTTTGAATACAACCTTTGTCAGTGGTTGCCTGTAATACAACTGTATAGGTACCACTGGCAGAATAGGTATGATAAGGACTTACATTATTGCTGCTGTTACCATCTCCAAATGTCCAGTAATAACTGTTGCTGCCACCCGATACGGATGAGGTGTTTTTGAATTCAATGGCCGTTCCCTGACAATCATTATTGGCTGTAAAGCTGACTGTCGGCATTGGATAAACGGTTACACTTGAATTATAAGTGGAAACACAACCTTTGTCACTGGTAGCTTTCAGGCTTACGGAGTAAGTACCTGCCGAAGCATAGAGATAGCTCGGACTGGTGGAAGTTGAGGTATTGCCATCTCCAAATGTCCAGTAATAGCTCATCGTGCCGGAGCTGATTGTACTCGTATTGTTAAATGAAACATACTGTCCGTCACAGACATTATTGGCACTAAAGCCTGCAACCGGTACCGGATTGACATTTACAGTCTTGACAACACTTGCCACACAACCCTTATCGCTGGTGATGACCAGTTCAACGCTGTATGTTCCACTGGAGGCATAAGTATAGTTCGGGCTGACGTTGTTGGAAGTATTTCCATCTCCAAATTTCCAGAGATAACTCATTGATCCTGAAGAAATAGTTGAATTATTGGAGAAGCTTACAGCATTGCCGTTACATACATCATTGGCAGTAAATGAAGCAACCGGCATCGGATTCACAGTAACTGTCTGAGTTATACTGTCTTTGCAGCCGTTTGATGTACTGACCACCAGTTTGACGGTATATGTACCGGCTGATGCATATTTGTATTTAAAGCTTGTTGCTGTGCTTGTGTTTCCATCACCCAGATACCACATATAATCCATGGTTCCTGAACTGATAGTGCTTGTATTGGTAAATACTGTTGAGTCACCTGAACAAACCGTTGTAGCGCTGAAGCCTGCATGTGGTGCAGGATAAACCACCACCTGTTTAATCAGACTGTCTTTACAGCCATTGTTGGTGGTTGCTATCAGTTTTACGTCAAATGTTCCTGAACCAGTATAGGTATGTGTCGGGCTGGTGTTGGCTGAAGTTGATCCATCACCAAAGTTCCAGCTATAGCTATTGGTACCGCTACTTACACCTGAATTATTGGTGAAGGAGACCTGATTACCTTCGCACACATTGGCAGCAGTGAAGCTGACCACCGGCATCGGATAGACCGTTACCGTCTTGCTGATGCTGTCTTTGCAGCCATTATCTGAGGTAACTACCAGTTTTACCGTATGAGTGCCTGCAGATGCATAGGTGTAAACCGGATCGGATGAGGTACTGCTGTTGCCGTCTCCGAATGTCCAGACATAACTCATTGTCCCGCTGCTGATCGTGCTGGTATTGGTAAAGCTGGTGGCTGTGCCTTTACAGACATCGCTGGCATTGAAGCCTGCCACCGGCTGCGGATACACTTCTACGGTCTTCACCAGACTGTCCACACATCCATTATTGGTAGTGGCTATCAGTTTTACACTGTATGTGCCACTGGCTGAATAGGTATAATTAGGACTGGTATTATTCGAGGTATTGCCATCTCCGAAGTTCCACAGATAACTGTTACTACCGCTGCTTACACTTGAGCTATTGACAAAGTTCACTGCCGTGCCGTTGCAGACATTGGCGGCTGTGAAGCTGACTACCGGCATCGGATAGACTGTTACCGTCTTGCTGATGCTGTCTTTGCAGCCATTATCTGAGGTAACTACCAGTT